>Ga0210044_10000091_pt1 | contig 123303 bp, 101 predicted proteins | sample CryGey13umfilter_2_FD_183959 | JGI IMG/M metagenome (GOLD analysis project Ga0210044, IMG submission 183959) | Groundwater microbial communities from aquifer in Utah, USA - Crystal Geyser 4/9/14 3 um filter (SPAdes) (version 2) | ecosystem: Environmental > Aquatic > Deep subsurface >... | reverse complement strand
GTGGAGAAAGATTTGTTCGTTCTCAATACGCACTTTGAAATTGGTCTCCATATGAATCTGCAACAACTCAACGTGTCACTTGGAATGACCATTTCAGGCAATATAAACGGATCGAATCAGCAAGTTCCCGTCGGAGTAGTTCGAAGAATTATACGCACGCAGGTTACGGTGCGCGAAGATCTTGTGGCAGCCGTACTTGCAAAGCTGGCGAACGAAGATGGCGACATAGACCTGCGGGTCATTGCAAACCGCCTCATAGGGCAGGCATCCGTAAAACTCCCGAACGTACTGGAAGCACAGTGCCGCTACGATGAACTGGAAAAAGCTGAGGAGAAACTTCGCAGTGCGTACATGGAAATTTTAGCTGGCAGACTTCCGCAGAATTCCGAATGAATCTTTGGAATGTTTTCGCTATCCTCCCTGCATGATAGATCTCGCAGACCTGCGCACCCGCCCGGCAGACTACCAAGATGCAGCCACCAAAAAGGGGATAGATGTTTCCGTGGAAGGCTTTTTAACGCTCGATGATCTGCGCAAAGAGATGCAACAATTCGTGGATGACATGCGCGCACAGAAGAACAGCGTAAGTAAAAAGGTTCCTGCAATGAAAGAAGCCGAGCGCAAAGAAGCAATGGAAGATATGAAAAAACTATCTGCAACCTTGAAAGAAAAAGAAGCCGACCTGAAACGTATAGAGGAAAGTTGGTTGGAAATGCAGCTCATGCTGCCTTCCATTCCGCTGAGCTCCGTACCCGTCGGTAAAGATGACAGTGAGAATGTGGAAGTACGCAGAGAAGGTGACTTGCCAACGTTCGACTTCGAACCCAAGGACCATGTCACACTCGGAGAAGAGCTTGATATCATAGATATTCCACGAGGTGTAAAAGTATCGGGTGCTCGTAATTATTTCTTAAAAGGCGACGGGGCTCGGCTGCACCAGGCTGTGCTGCGCTTTACCATGGACTCTCTCGCCGAGAAGGGGTGGACACTCTTTTCTCCGCCACTTCTGGCTACGTACGAGTGTTTCATGGGAACAGGATTTTTCCCGGGAGTGGACCAGAGCAATATTTATGCAGTGGGAGGACAGGAAGAGAAGGACGGTTCCATAGAACTCGATAACCTGCACTTGGTGGGCACATCCGAAGTAACGGTATGCAGCTACCACAAAGACGACGTACTCAAAGAAGCAGATTTACCGAAGCGCTACGCCGGCTACAGCGCGTGTTTCCGCAGAGAAGCGGGTACCTACGGAAAAGATACGCGCGGTCTGTACCGCGTGCATCAGTTTGAAAAAGTGGAGCAAGTGGTGCTCTGTAAATCGGACCAAGAAGAGGCGCTGAAGATGTTTGAAGAAATTCGTCAAAATGCGGAAGATATTTTACAGGCACTCAAGCTTCCCTACAGGGTCATAAACGTATGTACGGGCGATATGGGAAAGGGGAAAGTATTCATGCAGGACATAGAGACATGGATGCCCTCTCGCGAAAGCTACGGCGAAACTCATAGTTGCAGTTACTTGGGAGAGTTTCAGTCTCGAAGACTGAATATGAAGTATGAAACATCCGGAGGAGAAAAAAGGTTCGTGCACACACTGAACAACACATGTATCGCATCACCTCGCATTCTCATACCGATTCTGGAGATCTACCAAAACGCAGACGGCACGGTGACTGTCCCCGATGTGCTTCGCCCGTACATGGGCGGGCAGGAACGCATAAGGTAAACGGCGCATGGTAACAGAGAAAATCACCACCGCCCCCGTGGAGGGAAAAGATGTATGAATGCACAGTTTTTTTGGCTCTATGAAGCCGTATTCTCACGCATGGTGAAAGATATCGACGGTGGGAGATACTGCCTGCAGTATGGGGCTCCTTTCACCTTTCTTTCTTCATCATGTATCTTACGGAAACACCCGACACAGCAACAGGAACCGACACCCCCGAAGATGTCCCTGTGATACTACAAACTCCCGAAACCAAGCCGCTTCTTCGGATTCGTGAACCCGATGTGCCGCCGCACTTGGCAGAGCAGTCACGGCAGCAGTACGAAGCACTGATGGCATATGCGGCAAGCATGGACCCCGAAGATTGGTACACGTCTCACGGACACGGAGACTGAAAATTATGAGGATTCACTCTTCATGACTCTGCTTCCGTACCCTATACTGCAGACATGCTTGAACAACCGGATGCTTCCGATGTGATAGAAATACGAGCTCGCATGCCTGCGGGAGCCATGTTGCAAGCCAACGAAGAATTCCGTGAACGCACGGGGCAACTGCTTTTCGGTGTATCCATGGGCCCACAGGAAGACTACGTTTGGGGTCGTATTCGCTCGGAACATGTGCAAGCCGTATGCGATGCCATTGAGTTACACGGAGGTTCGGTAACAAATCGACCTGCCACGCTTGCGTTTCCCGGTAATACATCTCCGCAAGAGGAGCAGATTCGTCAAGCGGCATAGCCGTGAACACATATTTTTTCGGGGTGGGAATTGTGGTATACTTATCTGATATTTCGATACGATTTTTCGATATGATTCTCCTGCTCTCCGGTGCATCGGAAACCGCGCGCAACCTGGTGGTGGATAAAATCCTCGACCGACATAAGGACTGGCGGCATCTTGCGTTGGAAGATCTTCGGGAAGATGAAGTATGGGAAGACGAAGACGACGTGACGCTGGAAGATGTGTTTGGTACGATGATCGCATGCGACTGCGCCAAAGACGTGCAGAAAGAGGGGTGTCATATTGTTATCACCTCACCCTCGGTGTATCTCATAAGCACTGTGAAAGATGCGTTTGAGGACATCATCATTACGGTACATATGGGCAAGCCGGAAGAACCCGAAGACTTTACGCATGTACTGGACCCGAAGAAAACATCGCTGAATGAGACGTATGCATTTCTTGAAAAACTCATACAGCAATGAAACCTCTTTTCCTTATAGCGGATGATTCCCAACCAAAACGGGATCTGCTTGAACGCTTTGTGCAAAGGAATCTGGATGTCGAAGTACTCACTGCGACAAATACCGACGAAGCACACACGCTCATAGGAGAGCATGTGGAATTTGCAGCGGCATTTGTGGACTATGAAATTCCAACAGAGAACGGTCCGGCAGTTATACGGCACTTAAAAGAGCATAACCCGAACTGCCTGGTGGCATTGGTAAGCTCCAGTGATTCTCCGCAGTACAAAAAGGCTGCACTGGCTGCGGGAGCCGAAAAATACATCTGCACATCATGGCCGTTGGAGCGCACCGAATCGGAAATTGCCATGTTGCTTGCGGAATGGAAGACACAAATAGAACACTGAAAAATACGAAAGCGACGCTACTCACTCCTCTCTAAAACTTCTATCATACGATTGTGAAAATACTCTTTACCAGATTTCCGTACGAGAGCGCCCATGGAGGCGCCGAATCGCAGACCATAGCGCTCATGAGCGGTTTAAAGGCACGAGGACATGCCGTTGCGTTTCTTGGCAGTTGCCCCACTCTGTTGGTGCTGTGCCAGCAGTATCAAATTCCGTACGCATCGCTGGATATAGGGTTACCACCGGTGAGCAAGCAGACCGTACTGACTTTTTTGTATCGTAAGAAAATAATGCAGCAAAAACTCGAAGCTGCTTTTCAGGAATTTCAAAGCCACGGTCTGGATGCGGTATGTATGCTCAGTCTCTCTGAGAAAATACTGCTGACTGAATCTGTCGTGGAATCGGGTGTGAAGGTTTTTTGGGTGGAGCACGACACAGTGGGCAAGTGGCTGACACATAATCCCTACTTCAGACTGATGCGACGCCTGAGTAAAAAAGTAACGACCATAGGCGTTTCTGAACTGAGTAAAAAGATGTATGTGAAATTGGGTTGGGATGAAAACAGAATAATTGCCATACCTAACGGCATAGATCCCAAGCGCTTTGCCGCAGGAAAGCGAGAACCGAAGAAAGACCCGACTCATTTCCATGTGGGGTGCGTGGCCAGGTTGGCAGATGAGAAAGGAGTGGACTTGCTCATTATATCCATGCGCGATATTCCCAGTGTCACTCTCAACATTGTCGGATTGGGCAGAGAGCAAGACGCACTGAACAGACTGGTGAAGAAAATGGATATGGAAGACAGAGTCACTATAGAACCTCGTAAGGGCAATATGAGCGCTTTTTATAACTCACTGGATCTTCTGGTTCTCCCGTCACGTCGACACGATCCTTTCGGACTGGTGGTGGCGGAAGCAATGATGCTCGGTATACCGGTGGTCGTAACCGAAGCATGCGGAGTGGCAAGCCAACTCACGCATGGAAAGAACGCCGTTGTGGTGAAATCAAATTCTGCCAAAGCCCTTACGGAAGGCATTTCTTCCCTGCTCAACGATGCAAAGTATATGCAACGAATCGCAAAGGCGGGACAACAAAAGGCTCTTTCCGATTTCACGGAAGATAGCATGATAGACAAGTACGAAGAGCTGCTGAAAAACAGTTAGATCAGTATACTTCGGATACATGAAAATTCGATCTGCCATTGTTCTGCTCTGCATTGCATTTTTCCCGTCTGCAGAAACACAGTCGAGACTGTATACGTTTAAAGACCCCATAGATGCTCTCTCTGTTGCCATGGAGTCAGATGACATGAACCTGGAAGTCAGTGCACACATAGAAAACCGGTGGACGGAATGGCAGCCCCTCGCGATAGAAAAAGAATTCGACCCGTTGCTGCGAGAATCGAATCTGGTCATGTTCCCGAAATCAACGTCGGAAATCCGTATTCGAAGTGCCTCCTCTCAGTACGCATTGCACCCTATTCGCGTATCGAAAGAACCTGTGCATTATGCGGTGGCCTCCAGAGAAACCTTGGGGGTACCGCGTATTCTCTCGCGCAGGCAATGGGGGGCCAATGAAAGTTTTGCTTACGAAGGAACATCCGTTACGAGATCCGACGAACCCGAAACTCAAAAAACAAGCGAGAGCTCGACAGTATCGAAACGTGTGGAAGAGTGTGAGGTTGCACAGACCAAATATCCCGAAGACTTTCGCACTCAGCGCACCGTCTCGGAAGATGAAAACGGAAAGACGTACCGCTGGCCCAGGCGTTATTCACCGCAAATCAAACAGCTGGTGGTGCACCACACCGCTCAAAAAGTGACCGGAGACCCTCGAGACCCTGTGGAACGCATGCGTGCCCTGTACGACTACCATGCGAACGGAAGGGGCTGGGGAGACATAGGGTATAACTACATCATAGATGAGAACGGCCAGATATATGAGGGCCGTGCGGGCGGCGATAAGGTGGTGGGTGGACATGTGTACTGCGGAAACGTCGGGAGTATGGGAGTGGCTATGATGGGTAATTTTGAACTGGAGAAACCGACCCAAGCTCAAATAGCCGGTTTGCAATGGCTCCTGACTGAATTGGCAAAGAAGTACGATATAGATCTCAATTCGTCCGTCAGCTTTCATGGCAAGCCAATGCCACCTGTCGTGGGTCACGGCGATCTTATTGCAACCGAATGCCCCGGATACTATGTGCGTGAGACTTTGGGCATTATTCGCAGGCACGTCATAGCGGGAGAGTACAACGCCACTGTTTCTTTTCCGAGCGTGACGAAAAAAACAGAAAAGAAAACCACCGTCTATGCAAAAATATCCGGCGAACTTCGCGCATTCGGAGCCACGGAAATGACAGGAAGACCCGGAGGACTGCTACATATTTCGCTGCAATATTCTCCTCGCTCCGGCATACAGCGCAGAGCAAGAATAGCGTCCGTACGAAGATCGAATTCCACCATAGGCATCTGGCAAGATACGGGAGGTGACTACGTACGGGTACGGGAAGAGCTGGTGGCCGCCGAGGCCCTCCGCAGCGGAGAGTCCGACACACTGCACTTGCGTATACAACTTCCGAGAATACCGGGGACATATACGGTCGATATCGGAGATGTGACATACGTATTCGAAGCAACGGGACGACGCGCACCCGGGCCGAGAGCAGAACCAACGAGACAATCATTTTCTGCCGAACAGAGAGTGAACGCTCAAACTCCCGGATATCGCAGAGCAAAAGCGGTGGCTGAGAGCTCTAATGTCTCTTCTGCGCAACAGTCTGCGGCTGCGTACACGAGTACGGAAAATGGCAACATCCGTATTCGCCTGAGTTACTCGGGAGATAGCGCCACCATAGATACGGGCACACTGCCGTCTGTTAACGGCACGACACTGCGCTCCACGCATCTGGAGCTCTCGCAACAGCATAATGACTGCGTGCTCCGTGCAGGGGGACAAGTGGTGGATTCCGGCATAGTGCGCATAGATGCAGGCTTAAGTATTCATACCGTTTCAAGTTGGCAAAAGCCTGAAAATCGTTTCCGTGGCGTACTGGAATGTCGCATTCTCTACGGGGAACTGGTGCTTATAAATGAGATATCGCTGGAAGAATACATGGCAGGGATATCGGAGGAGCCGGATACGGAGCCTTGGGAAAAACAACGTGCTTTCGCCATTGCCGCCCGCAGTTACGCATCTTTTTATCTGCAACCGGATCAACGTAAATTCCCGGGTATGCCCTACGATGGAAGTGATACCGGAGCAAGTTTTCAAAACTACTCCGGGTACGTCAGCGAACTGCGAAACCCGCAATGGGTACGTGCAGTGCAAGATACCGAACATCTCGTACTCTCCAAACGCAGTCGAATTATAAAAGCCGCCTACTTCAGCAGCAGCGACGGCCGTACAAGATCACCTGCGGAAAACGGGTGGCAGAACTTCCCTTTTGCCGAGGTCTTTAAGAGCAAGCCCGACCCCTGGTGTGCGGGGCTGCCCCTTCGCGGACACGGAGTGGGTATGTCGGGATGCGGAGCCGACGGGCAGGTGAAAGAAGGAAAATCCGCCGAAGAAATTCTGGAGTACTACTATCCCGGAACAGACATAACGCCGATGCCGTAGGGCTATACTATACCGATGCGCGGATCTTGTGCCTGAGTTCCCACCACACCTTTTACTGCCGCTCTTTGCGCATCTCCTACGGCAGTAATATCTGCCAGTATGCCCACAGCCGCACGCTCTCCTTTTCGCGCCAATGCACGCAAGGCAGACTCTCTCCCCGGATGATCCGTACTACGGTATGCAATTTCTCGCACAAGCTCCGTTACATCTCCAAGACCGTCTATGCTGCCCAAAGAAAGCAGTGCAAAGTATGCCTCTTCCGTCGCAGGCACTTCTCGCAATCTTCCGCCTAAGTTTCGTACATCACGCGCAACACTGTCTGCATGCTCCGGATGCAAAAAAAGATCCGTAACCCATTGCTCATGCACAGCAGCCAACTCCCTTTTTAGAGACAGAATATCTCCCTGAGCACCAAACACTTCCATCGCTTCAAATGTATCCATAGTATCTGCAGTTTCTGATGCCATAATGTATGGAGGGTAATGACAGTTTCTCACTGTATCCTTCAGGAAATTATTGTCAATATTTGGCTGTAAAAAGGGCTGAACGCGAACTCAAAAGGCATCCTACGGATGCCTTTGAAGAGCCAAAAAAAGAGATCAAACGTTCTTTTACGCCACCACTGCTTCCGTTATGCCTACCGCCGTACGCAGAGCTTCGATTTTATCCGTCTGCTCCCAGCTGAATTCGTTGCGACCGAAGTGACCGTATGCTGCGGTCTTACGATAGATAGGTCTGCGGAGATCCAACGTGGAAATAATGCCTGCAGGCGTCATATCGAATACCTGTTTTACCGCATCGGCGATCTTGGAATCCTCCACCTTTCCCGTACCGAAGGTTGTGACATGCACAGATACGGGTTCCGGGTATCCGATGGCGTATGCAAGTTGCACTTCGCACTTACCCGCAAGTCCCGCTGCGACAATATTCTTCGCAATGTAGCGAGCCATGTATGCACCGCTTCTGTCCTGCTTATTGGGCACCTTGCCACTGAATGCACCGCCACCGTGTCGGCCCATGCCACCGTACGTATCTACGATAATCTTGCGACCGGTCAGACCCGTATCTCCGTGTGGTCCTCCGATAATGAACGCACCCGTTTCGTTTACGAGGAAGCGAGTTTTGTCATCCAAGTACTCACCGCACACAGGCTTGATGACGTGTTCTATTACATCTTCGCGTATTTGTTTCGAAGAAATTCCCTCATCGTGCTGTGCGGCAATCACTACCGTATCCACTCGAATCGGCTTGTCGTGTTCATCGTACTCCACGGTCACCTGACTTTTACCATCGGGGCGGAGGTAGCTGAGCGTGCCGTTTTTGCGTACCTCGGCCAGCTTGCGCGCGAGCCCGTGTGCCAATGTGATCGGCAGTGGCATGTACTCATCCGTTTCGCTGCATGCGTACCCGAACATAAGTCCCTGGTCTCCCGCACCCTGCGCTTTGTGCGCACCTTTTTCGGTATCTTCACCTTGGGCGATCTCCGGACTCTGCTCATGAATGGCATTGAGTACGGAACAGCTTTTGTAATCTATGCCGTAATCGGCATTGTTGTATCCGATGTCCTGAAGAACATCGCGAGCGATTTTTTGCACATCCACATACGTGGTTGTGGTTATTTCGCCACCGACCACTATGAGACCCGTTGTTGTGTAACACTCGCAGCAGCACGCCCCCGTAGGGTCGTCTGTCAGCACGGCGTCCAGTATGGCGTCGGAAATCTGATCGCAGATTTTATCGGGATGACCTTCGGTCACCGACTCGGAAGTAAAGAAGTACGACATAGGAGAAGTGTGAAAAAAGTATGGAAGAAATCACGCTTTCCCTGTGGGGTGGAAGCAGAACATAGGCTATCTTCCCCTCATGGGGCTGGAATTCCCACCTTTGTCTCTTACAGACCGGTTGGGGGGCATCTTATGTCGGGCCAGATCCCTCGATGCCTCTCTGGATAGAGCAGTGATGTTGAGCAAATCTTACTGAAGAGAACTGTCCCCCGCAACATTTCTCTCCTGTTTTGCCAGTTCTTCCGCCCATGCATCGGGGTGAGTCACCCATGCAGCCGCAGGCATGCCTCTTTCTATACATGCGGCACATGCGGCATTGCACGCGGCAATAATCATGCTTCCTCCGCCGTCCGGCCCGAAGCTGAGGTTGGAAACAGAAGGACCCGGACATCCGTTTCCTCCTCTGCAAAATTCCCGTGCTCTGCCCTGTTCCCATTGCATAACTTTTTCATAGTCACCCATGGAATTTGCAGATGGCTCTCCTTCTGACATGTCTTGATACTATGCCTTGATCTCAAGAGATCAATGAACCTAATTTTTTGGCTTACAAAAGCCAAGTATTCTGTTCACGCTCCTTCAGTTACGGAATCTGCACGACGTGTAACTCATGACCGGTCACCTCCAAAAATTTTTCAATACCCTCCCTGCGTATAACCAGAGATGCGGTATTGACCAGCGGATGCACGCGAAACGAGTCGTTCTTCCACAGGTCTTCGTCCACGAAACATTGCACGTGATGATCCGTATCATGAATAAGCGCGAGTATGCTCACCGAACCGGGCGTAATACCAAGATACTTCTGCAGCCGTTCGGGAGAACCAAAGCCAAGTTTTTTCAGTCCCAGCATTTCAGAAAGTGAGTGAAGATCCACCGTTTTATCGTAGCCGACTGTTACCAGAATATGATTGGCCCCCTTCTTGTCTCTGAGAAACAGATTTTTTGTATCCGCACCCGGAATATCTTCCGGTACCAATTCCTGCGCTTGTTCACAGGTGAATACCGCGGGGTGGTCGTAGTGTTCGTACGCTATGCCGTTATCCGAGAGAAATGCATGAATGTCTCGCATGGCTCCACTGTATCAGAGTAAAAAGTTTACGTGACTATCCATATTGCAGGCTCCCTTACGAGGACACCGCACCCTGAGAAAACAACTCTATGAATCCCTCTTCAGCTATCTGATGTGTGGACTTCCATTTTTGCGCCGTGGAGCTCATGGGTGACAGATGCGGTTGGTCGTTGATATGCCGAAGGTACAACTTGTATTCCGCAGAGTTACTCCAGTGATTCTTTCTGCGCACCGCATCTTCCGCCTTCTCCCGGAAAGAACCGACAAACTTATAATGGAGTAGCACACCGGTACAATCTGCGATTCGTACCTGCTCTACAAAATGTTCGTTTTGCGGAAAGATGCGAATTGCATCATCCACAAAGAAGAGAGGAGTTTTGGTAAGAAGGAAATGCCGGGATCCGAAAAGGGATTTTCGAATTCCGCCGTAGAGGCACCGAAGTCCGCTATTGCTTGTAAGTTTTTCCCGCGCATCTTGTGGCACCGCATGGACGTCTTTCAGGTCGTAGTACGGGTACGCTTCTTTTATGTTGTCTTTCGGTGTGCTGCGCACTTCCTGCAGAGGACAATCGGAGAACATATCGAGCATATGTGCCGCAACCGCACCGCACTGTTTTGAGCGCAAATGTTTCAAAAAGTCCGAGAGCGACACTGTTTCTGCGTCGGGATGAAGAAACAGTTCATCGCTATCCGCGCTCAGACACCAACATCCCGTACAAAATTTTCTTGCGAGCCACCGTTTCATAGGGAGCTGGTACTGAGCGAAAGGTAGTGTGCATCGAAAAACGTACACATTCTCATATGAGGATGCCAGCTCCACGGTTCTGTCGGTTGAGCCGTTATCCAGCAGTACGATATGCGCTGCTCCGAGAGCAAGATAATGCTCTATGAAAGAGACAATGGTGAGCTCCGCATCTCTCATAAGACAGGTTACAACCAAGTCCGTATCCGCTGTGTGCAATGAGGCATGCCCGCAAAGATACCGCACATCGTCATCCGAAACGCACCTCGTCTCTTTTACCAAAGACACGTGACCGTAAAAATCCAAGCGTGCCGAATCTGTAAAACTATCATCGCACGATACCGCAACGCCCTGCTGCACGCTGGTGGGGCAGCTGAGAAACGTTCCAACATCGTGACATCGGGGAGCATGCTCACCGCTCATACTCAACAGAATATCATCGCGAAAATGCGCCTCTGATTTATAGGATTGAGAGAGGTCTGCCAAAAGCGAATGGTACATGTGAATATGATTGGCACTGCAAGCATACGCACGATTGAGTATGGATACATCTCTCTCTTCGCCGTGCAGGTAGTGTCGGATACCACCTTCTTCCACCTGCTCTCCGCACATTCCGTGTACACAAGAAGAGTCGCTGAGTGCCGCCGAAAAAAGTGCGTGCACCTGCTCGGGTGTGAGGAGCAGGTCGTCATCCATAAAGAAAAACCACTGAGCATTTTCCTCATGTGCCATGACAAAGCGATGTGAAGGGTACGCGTTTTCCGACAGATCTCTTACCTCAATTTTTTCGCTTCGAATGTGAGGATGTACGGGATACTCCGCACCGTTGTTGCACAGAATAATCTTCTCCACGCATGAGCATTTCAAGAGCATGCGCAGGAGCATGCTCATATTCCACGGCCTTTTATAGTTGAGAAGAATAACCGTACACCGCTCTTCGCACTCTGCCCGCACCTGCGCACCGAAGCGCACTCGCACATACCAATGTACAAGCTCCCATGTGTGCCGCAGTCTCCCGCGGGGAAAGAAGGAGTCGGTACGTGGTCTGAGAAGCCACCGAAGTTGCATGGGCCAAAAGTATGAGCGCACAGATGTCATAATCAGCAGGGTGTGAGTATACAGGTTTTTATGATGCTACCTCTCGAAAGAAAGGACTATGATATCCACATGCGCAATACCACAGCCATCTGCTGGGTACGGAATGAAGAGGATATCATTGAAACGTTCGTACGACACGCGCTTGCGATGACAGATCATATGATACTGGTGCTGCACAGCAGTAATGACTGTTCGCAGGAAATCTTGGAGTCGCTCGTTTCAGAAGGCCTCTCTCTTGATGTGCGATACAACAACTCACCCATCCATAAGCAGTCGGAAGTTCTTACGAGGCTCATGCATGAGATAGCTCACGATACCGAGTGGATACTTCCGCTGGATGCGGATGAATTTCCGGTTACCAGGAGAGGGACATCGTTTCGAGACACGGTACAACAGCTTCCTCAAGATCGCGTACACCTGCTTCCGTGGCATACCTACGTGCCTCTGCCGCAGGATGATCATAATCAAATGAACATACTCATGCGTATGCAACACAAGCGCAGTTACGAACAGCAGCCATTTTCCAAAGTTCTTATTCCGTCGTGCCTTCTGCGCCGAGCGCCGGAAGCGGTGCTGCCCGAAGGAAGCCATGAACTGCTACTTCCGTCACATGTTGCTTCCGTAACATGCGATACGCTCTGCCTCGGACACTTTCCCGTTCGGTCGGCAAGTCAGCTTCGACGTAAAATAATCAATGGCTGGGAAAGTCATAGTGCAAATCCCCAGAGGGAGCAGGGGCACGCTTTTCACTGGGAGTCGCTCTACGAACGATGCAAAAGTCCTGTGCCACTCAGCGATGAAGAACTGCTCTCCATAGCCCTGCACTACGCAGTGCCGGAAGAAATCTGCCACTCCGTACCCCCCAAAATAATACGAGATCCGGTGCCATTCGCCTCCAAAACCCCCCTGAAATACACACCTGCGTTGGCAGCACTTCCTGTGTGAATCGTATCGACAAACACAGATGTGAGTGAAGTTGTATTGAGTGCGGGAGGAGTTCCACTAGAATCAATACATATGCTTGCAGCTCCCCAACCATTCAGCTTTGTTCTCTTCGGTGCTTCCGGGCATCTTGCGAAGCTGAAGTTATACCCCGCACTGTATATTCTGGCACTCAAAAAAAGGCTGCCTGAGGATTTCAGCATTGTGGGATTTGCAAGATCCGACATGGACGACGAATCGTTTCGAACCCTCGTATCGGATGCGATTCGCAAAGAAATGATAGAGGTGAACGAAGAAGTGCTCTCTGCACTGCTTACGCATGTATTTTACCACCAAGGGCAATACGATGAAGCATCGGATTTCAATGCACTCAACGTACGCCTTACGAATTTGGAAAAGGGATGGAAAAACACGGTACGGCTTGCGTACCTTTCCATACCGCCAAACGTTTTTTCCGACGTCATGAATAACCTGTGTAAGGGCGACGTGCACCGACACAATGGGAAAAAGGATTTCCGCTGTATTGTGGAAAAACCCGTCGGACACGACCTGAAAAGCGCGGAAGACATATTCGCCAAGCTGACATCCTGCTTTCAGGAAGAGGAAATCTACCTGCTGGACCATTACCTGGGCAAAGAGGCCGTACGGAACGTATATTACTTACGGTACTCCAACCCGCTGCTGGAACGCCTGTTTAAAAACACGCTGATTCACCACGTGGAAATTACGGCGCACGAGCCGGGAGGACTGGAAGGACGCGCAGGATACTTTGAACATACGGGCACATTCCGAGATATGTTTCAGTCGCATTTGATGATGGTTTCTTCGCTGCTTACGATGCGGCTGGAGAGTGAAACCTCATTCCGGGAAACGCGTCTGAATGCACTCAAGCAATTTTACCTCCCCCCTGCGGAGAATTTGGATGAATTGGTTTTGCAGGGGCAATACTCTTCCGGAAAGGTGCACGGAAAAGAGGTAATAGGGTATGTGGAAGAAGAAGGTGTAACCAAAGGATCTCGTACGAATACGTATGCGGCACTGCGACTGCGTACCAGGATTTCCCGCTGGGAAGGAGTACCGTTCTACCTGCGTTCGGGAAAGCGACTCCAGAAGAAGGAGACCCGCATTTCCATTCAGTTCCAAGAGCCTCGCACAGTAGGGAAGGGCGCAACACCAAACAGGCTGGATATAATCCTGCAGGGAGAGGCCGGCATGCGCATGCACTTACAAACCAAGCTCGGCGGCACGGAACCTGAATTCCGACCTCTCATATTGGAAGATCCTCTCGTCTGTGTGGGAGATTGTTTGCCGGAGCACGGCCTGCTGCTTCTGGAGGCCATTCATGGCAAGCAGCAGTGGTACCTGTCGTTCGAGGAGGTTCGTACGGCATGGCGGCTTACAGACCCCTTGCAGGCACATCTGGATAAAGAGGGCACTCCGCTGTACTCCTACGAAGCGGGTTCCATGGGGCCAAAAGAGGCGAACGATTGGATAGCAAAAGACAGCACCCACTGGTTATAACAGTATGGACTACGCACATCTTAAAACCGATACGGCAAAAGAATTTGTGACGGGAAGCGTGACCATTCTTGAAGGGATGATCAATGAAGCGATTCTTGCAAAAGGAAAATGTATTCTCGGTCTCTCCGGAGGTTCAACACCACGTCCTGTTTATGAAGCGCTAGGAAGAAGTACGGAGATCGATTGGTCCAAAGTATGGATTTTTTTGATAGACGAACGATACGTTTCGTCCGAAAGCGAGGACAGTAATTCGAAACTTATTCGTGATTCGCTGCTGGCCGGAGCACGTATTCCCCCAATGCAGTATAAATACCCGGCGGATCTTCCGCTCGAAGAGTGGCAATCGGAATATGAAGCGACACTTGCGGATCTTTTGCAGGGAACATGGCCGGATATTGCGGTGTTGGGCATGGGGGAAGACGGACACATCGCATCGCTGTTTCCCCCCGTTATAAAACAAGCGCAGGGTCCGGAACTTACGGTGCATACGACCACAGATCACTTTGCGGTACACGATCGCGTCAGTGTGACACTGCCCGTGCTTACCAAAGCAACACATAAAGTATTTCTGCTGAAAGGAGAAGGGAAAAAAGCGGTATGGAATGAGATGCTTCAAAGCGGTGAAGACGAAAACAGATGGCCTGCCAAAGCCATATTGAAGTCAGGAGGTTGTACTGTTGTCTCACAGTGGTAGGTTACGAGTATGCAGGAACTCAAACCGTTTATTATTTTCAGTCATGCGAGATCCAGCTCCAGCAGACTGGTGCGCACGCTGCAGCAACACCCTCAGGTGCACTGCGCAGGTGAAATTTTTAATGACATAGCGGTATACATACAAGAAAATGACGTTCTCCCCATCGTGGGAACCACGCACGAAGAATCTCGATTGCCTCCGCATGAATTCCTGTGGAAGTTTTTCCAGGGCGCCGTTGCCAAAACAGGAAAACACACAGTGGGATTTAAAATTTTTCTTCCGCATGTATCGCAAGAAGTGCAGGAAGAATGGCTGCGTGATACACGCATACGAAAAATACTGCTCTCTCGAAACAACATGCTGCAAGCAAGCCTTTCTTACGAATTGGCGGACCATACTCAGCAGTACGTTCGACACCCTGGACAGCCCTACGTAAAGCCACAACAGTTCACCGTAGATACGCTGAAGATGCACGAATGGATAACCGAAAGCAGGCAATGGTTGGAGCGGTGCAGACGTATTCTACGGAACACAAATCAAGAGTACTGCGAATGTATCTATGAAGATTTTTCTCCGACCACCACACAGGAAGTATTTTCTTTTTTGGGAGTACCTTCGATGACGGATTTTAAAAAGTACCACACCAAGATGGCGGAAGAAGATACATACGACTGCATAGAGAATCTGAATGAGGTGCGCGCAAAACTGGAAGGTGCGCAGTACGGATTTTTACATGAGTATATCGGTGAACAGGTTTGGTAACACTATTTTGTTCTTGAGAGCAGTATCGACTGATCTCGCAATCCTCCCAAAGGAGTAACGACCCAGTCGGTATCAGCGATACTCTCCGCTGTTGCCCTTTGCACTCCCGGGAATCTCCTGCAGTCGGTATCACCGTAGTCATCTATAACTATGAGTCCTCCGGGAGACATACGAGGCAATATATGCGAAAGGCACTCATGTACGGCAGCGTAGAGATCGCAATCGATATGAACGAGTGAAAAAGGTCCTCGCATCTTGGGAAGAGTGTCCTTGAACCACCCTTTTCTTGTGTTGGCATACGAATGAAGTCCGTGATTTTTCAACAATCTCTTCACTTCTTTCTCGGAGCTATCTGAAAAAAACTTTGCAGGAATGGTGGTACCGGCATCTTCTGTCCCAGGAGAAGGCATTCCTTCCCATGCATCTAGCAAATGAACAACATTGGATGACTTGTTTCTAAAAAGAGCATAAGCCATCAGTAGCGCGGTGCCGCCTTTGTATACACCACATTCCATAAAGTCTCCCTCATGTTTTGCCGCTTGTCTGTCTGCAATATCTGCCAAATATTGGAGACGTACCTCATCATTTACCAAAATACCTGTGCTGCAAGAAATATCCATAGATACTAGAGTACAGGATCTATGTCTATTGCGTGAAAATGATCCGCAACATCGTCTCCCACAACGGTAATGACGTCTATTCGATACCCTCCTTCAAACGCATGCTCAGCAATCCAGTAACGTGAAGATCGCTGTAACTTTTTCTTTTTTGCGGATGTGATATTCAGTTCAGGTGAGAAATCCGCATCCTGCACACTGCGCGTTTTTACTTCGGCAAATACGAGAACTCTCTCATGAGGATCGTACGCGATGATATCTATTTCATCTCGTTGCACACGTACATTCTGCGCGTATATGGAGTACCCCAACGAACGTAGATACACTGCGGCTGTCTCTTCTCCCGCCCTGCCTGTCATAAGATGGTGCGATGAATTCCTCATACAATAATCAGTATCCTGCAAAGGTGTACGATCGTCCAGTCATAGTAGTGGATTACAGGGTGTACGTGAGTACACTGGTGCTCAGATATCCCCTCCGATCCCATGCTTACACAGCTTCTATCCTTTGCAAACATCGGTCTTTCGAGTGAAAAGGTAACTGTCGAGGTCGGCGCCGTACGCGGAGAAGGAGCCATGTACATAGTCGGCCTCGGCGACACTGCCGTACAGGAGAGTAAACAACGTGTCAGGATGGCCATACGCAGCAGTGGTTTTACATTTCCAACGGGGCGCACCATCACCATAAACCTTGCCCCTGCGGATCTGCGCAAAGTCGGACCTCGGTACGACCTTGCGATTGCACTGGGATTATTGATAGTTCATGGATCAGTGAGTATCCCCCGGGAAATTCTCAGTGATGCGGCATTCATAGGCGAGCTCGCACTGGACGGGTCGCTGCGTCACATCTCGGGGGTACTCTCAACGGCCATAGCCTGCAAAAAACATGGCATCTCCACCATTGTTGTCCCGGCAACCAACGCACCGGAAGCCGCGCTTGTACCCGGCTTGCGTGTTATTGCTGCGGAGAATCTTGCCGAGCTCATCGGCATACTGACAGGCGCAAAAGATATGCCGCATATTCCGCCGCCCGCAGCTATGCCCATAGAGAAAGAGCAGCAGGGAACCGTGGTGGATTTTGCAGATGTGCGCGGACAAGAACACGCGAAACGCGCACTGGAGATAGCAGCTGCAGGGGGGCATAACGTACTGCTCAGCGGAGCACCCGGTGCGGGCAAAACACTTCTTGCGAAGGCATTCCGCAGTATTTTGCCTCCGCTTACGGATGAGGAATCCATAGAAGTCACTCAAATATACTCGGTAGCCAACTTGCTTCCCGACGATATGCCACTGGTGTACAAGCGCCCGTTTCGTACGGTTCATCATACGGCCAGCGGTGTAAGCATAGTGGGTGGCGGGCAAATTCCGGGACCCGGAGAAATAAGTCTCGCTCATAAAGGCGTGCTATTTCTCGATGAAATAGCAGAATTCCCCACGCAGGTACTCGAAGTACTCAGGCAACCACTGGAAGACAGGCAAATCACCATTACGCGAGCACAAGGTTCGGTAACGTTCCCCGCAGATTTTATAATGGTTGCAGCCATGAATCCGCCGAAGTACAGCAGCAGCAGTGCTCAAAAAATCCAGAAACGCATCAGCGCTCCTTTGCTCGATAGAATCGATTTAACCATTGCGGTTGAACCTGTGGATATAGACGATTTACAGAGAGGGCCGAAAGGGAACGAGGAAACGAGTGCCACGCTCCGCGAAAGAGTTATTTCGGCTCGCAAAATGCAGCGCGAGCGACTCCGCGGCTACGGCATAAGCACGAATAAGGAGATGGGAGTCACTCATATTGAAACCCTCTGCCCACTTGATGATGTTTGCCTGGGATTACTCAAGCAGGCAGCGCAACGATTGGGTCTTTCGGCACGTGCGTATCACCGGACCATCAAGGTGGCCAGAACCATTGCAGATCTGGCAAATTCCCAAAGCATACAAAAGGTGCACATAGCCGAAGCCTTGCAGTACAGGCAAAGCATCGGCGCGGAGTAGGTGGTATATTGCCTCTGTGATTCATGCGTTTTTGGAACAATCCGGCATTCCTGAGCTACAAGGGAAAGCCCGCATTGTGCGGTTGGCACATACGGTCTGTGCCATTCCTTGGGGAGAGGCACGCACGGTGGAAGATGTACTGCAAAAGAATGTGGGTACATGCACAGGGAAACACCTGCTGTTTCAAGCGTGCTGTGAGGAACTCGGCATACGGTATCGTCCTGTTGTTTGCACGTTCTTCTGGAGTGCTCAGGAAATTAAGTTTCCTGAAAATCTCCTGCATATTCTTCGGGGACGGGAATGGGAACACGGACATAATTTCGTACAGATACAAAACAGTGATGCACAGTGGATAGATGTGGATATCACGTGGGATGCACCGCTTGCTCCGTACGGATTTGCCACCTTCCCGGAAACGTGGGACGGAGAAACCTCTTTCGTTGGACTACGACAGATAGAGAAAAGATGGGAGGGGGCAGATGTTTCTAAGAAGAAGAAGGAAATAGTACACAGCCTGTCTCCCGACCAAAAAAACAGGCGAGATGTTTTCTTGAAAGAATTCATTCATTGGATCGACTCCCTCCGTTAGCTGTGGAATAGTATAAGCGATGCACTTCGCAGATGCTCTCACGCAGCGCTCTCAGAACACAGCTCCTATTTGTGTGGGGTTGGATCCGAATCTCTCCAAACTTCCGGACGGTATTACGAAAGATGCTGCGGGGGTACTGAGTTTTTCCAAAGGAATCATAGATGCGGTGAAGGATATCGCCGTATGTGTAAAGCCGCAGATGGCCTACTACGAAGTATTGGGCTGGGAGGGTATGAAGGTATTCTGGGAATCATGCGCGTACGCAAAAGAGCAGGGGCTTCTTGTAATTGCAGACGGAAAGCGCAACGACATCGGCTCCACATGCGATGCATATGCGGATGCATACCTGCATGAGCACAGCCCCATAGATGCGCTTACCGTTTCACCCTACCTTGGATCTGACGGCATCAAACCGTTTATGGAACGTTGTGCCAAAAATGAGAAAGGGATCTTTGTCTTGGTAAAAACAAGCAACCCCAGTTCGGGCGAACTGCAAGACCTGCCGTGCGGAGATGAAGTCGTACACGAACACATGGCTCAATTGGTGGAGAGTTGGGCAACCGAACACTTGGGATCTGCATCCGGTTTCTCTTGTATCGGGGCAGTTGTGGGAGCCACCTACCCCGAAGAACTGACGTACCTGAGAACTCTCATGCCTCATGTTCCCATTCTTATTCCGGGCTACGGAGCACAGGGTGGAGAAGCGGAAGATGTACGACCGGGATTCGTACCGAACGGAACGGGAGCAATTGTGAACTCTTCACGAGGAATCATATTCGCAAGCAGCGGCAACGACTGGCAAGAAGCAGCTTCAAAAGCTGCCCACGAAATGGCAGAGGTTATTACGGGTCTGTTCTAATACGTCCAGACTGTGCCGCTCGGCAACGGGATTTGCGCATCTACCCACTGAAAATCGGCAGATCCGTCTGTCCATCGAATATCGCCTTGGCCGGATAGAGAGCCGTAGCTTTCTATATTTACCTGCATAGAATCACCGCGAGAAGCCTGACTAAGGTTCACATTGCCGTACAAATCAAACACATCTCCCCGCCCTATTTCTTCCGGCAGAGCCAAGCAATTTACCGTCATGCGATCGAGAATATCATCGTTCTCTGTTGTGCACGGATACGTTCCAAAGTCACCTTCGCTCCTTACCTCCCAATTTGTAAGCTGAATTCCGGACGCATGCTGCACATGGAATTGAAGGTGGCGCACGCGAAAATTCACACCCGTAACCACTTCTCTTTCTATACGAAACGACGCAAGTTTTCGTGCATTACTCTGCTGCAACTCGCCGGTATCCTGTAATTCATTTTTTACACCCGTAATGCGTGCCTGTGCGGTTTGGTGCATGGGATAATGCGCACCTGAAGGCACAATTTGATAACTGACGGTTGCATCTTCCGTCTCTCCGACAATGACGAACATCGTTTTCACTTCTACTAAATCTTCCGAGAAGCCTCCCGTACCTCTTTCTTTCAGTAACGCGTGCACCACTATCGTAGTCGGCTGCCCCGCAGGGAAAATATATCCCGTATCTCCGGGATTGAAGTCCGCTATCCATGTTTCATTGTCTCGATCACGCAAATCCAATTTTAATGTACCCAGATATGCTCCGCTTGCATCTTCCACGGAGAGTGACTGCAGGCTGCGAGCCTCTTTCTCCAACGTGATTTTCACTTGCCGAAGCTCTACGGGATTATCTCGCACAAACAACTTCGCATCTGCTATCGGAGTACTCTCACCCACCAGTAGAATGCTGCTTTGAATCGGTAAACGTATGCCCGGTTCAGGAGAAGGAAGTTCGGGCTGAGGTTCGGGCTGAGGTTCGGGTTCGGGCTTTGGCTGCGGTTGAGGTGGTGTAATGACAACGACATGCTTACCCAGTTCCGCCTTTCTGTAGTCTCCCAGAAGGCCGTCGAACTCCGCACGATATGCGGCAGCAAGCCTCGCCATCTGCCCGCGTGTTATATACCTGTCGTACGGAAGAGAAATAGGCAAAATCGTTTTATGATTTATGGCAGCCTGCACGTAGAACTCATACCATGGCGCATCCTGCTCCGCATATGCGGTGTATTCGTATAACTCTCCCAAAATTTTCAGTGCTTCGGCATAGTTCACGGGGTTACCCGGACGAAAGTTTCCGTCAGGATACCCTGCGATGATATTGCGCTTCTTGGCCAAACACACATACGGCGAGAACCAATCTTCTGCTTGCACATCCGGAAAACACCTCTTGGAATCCGAAGTGGATACTGCAATGCGGGGGTAGCTGAGAATCGCAATCTTTAGAAATTCCGCTCTGTTAAGAGTGCGTGCCGCAAGAAACGTGCCATCCGGATTGCCTTGCACGGCTCCGATATTGGTAAGCAGACTTATACCCGCAGCTTCCGCGGGACGAAAAGGAGCATCCGTATACATAAGGCTCTGGTCTGAGAAATCCAGAGCAGCCACTCCGAGCGGTAAAACCACACAACCGATTACAATCGCAATACGTCGCATGGAAGACATCATAGCGTGAATGTGAGAATCACGAAAACTACGGTTTTTCAATTCATTCGTTTGACAAGTACTTTACGTATCAAGTATTATACAAGCATATGATTACTACTTCTCCCGAATTGAAACTGCTTATGAATATTGCGACTGTTCAAGCGGTCATGAGCAGAAAATTTGACGGAAGGCTTGGCAGCCTTGGTTTCACTGAATTTCTTATTCTATTTCATCTAAATAACGTAGCAAGTGGCAAACTTCGTCGTGTAGACCTGGCAGAACAAGTAGGGCTTACTGCATCTGCAGTAACGCGGTTGCTTGCACCCATGGAAAAAATCGGTTTGGTGCAACGCGAGCAGAACGCTAAAGATGCGCGTGTAAGCTATGTCAGCCTGGCTACGGGGGGCAAAAGAATGCTTCGAGAATCGATGGAAAACGCAGAGGAGCTGGCAAAGAGTCTGCTTTCGGAATCTGATAAGCAAGCTTTGGAAAATGCTTCTGTTCTCATGCGGAGACTGGGTGGAACTGTGCAATAGAGATTGCGTGATGGTAACCAGAGCTTTTCTATTTATTGGACGTTGGTTTTTGTTTTACCATTGATAAAAAAGAGGGGAGAAACCTAGCAGTGTGCTGCATGTATTTTTCGTATTCTTCTCCGTAAGCATTCAGAAGCTCACGTTCTTCAATTGGTGTGCGAACAATCATCACAATTAAAACAACCAGTAGAAATCCTCCACCAAGAAACCAGTTAGCAGTTAGGAATAATATTCCTGTCCCTAGCAATAGAAACACCAGATACATCGGATGGCGGACAAATGCGTACGGTCCAGTTTTTACCACGTGTCCGTCGGGGCGAATTTGTACGGTGCCTGTGAAATTTCTTGAGAGATGTTTCTGCACCCAAAGTATTGCAGGCAATGATAAAGTCATAAGAAGCGCACCAGCCCAACGCAGGGCATCACTCAGTGGCAAATGTGACCACTCCATAAGCGGCGGCCATGCCATGTATGCCAAAAATCCAATTGCAAGCGGCAAACCAAAGAGTGCTCGAATAATGACAAATGCACCCTCGCCTTTTGTATTTTGGCGTACGCCAGATGCACCATCCGCATATCCACTGAAGTAGAGCCGAATGCCAGTAAAAAGCATCACTAGAATAAGGAAGGCCGTATGGTATGGGTATTGAGTTTCTATAGAAACGATTATATCAAAAAACCACGTTGTGTTTTAGTAAACTATCGCGAAGCGCGGCTTTGCCGCGCTGGAGCGATTCCATTAAAGGGAAAGGGGTTCCGTAGGGGAAAACCGTAGGTTTTCCCATGCGACGAAGTGGTGCTCCCGGCGGGAATCGAACCTGCATTTGCCCCTTAGGAGAGGGCTGTTCTATCCATTGAACTACAGGAGCACACATAAGAAAAAGATTATGCCACAAAGACTACTGACGAGTACCCACCCCTACAAGCAATCTCGGCACTATCCCTTCTTCAGCACCACCACTTCACGTCCTTCCACCGGCAATCCCTTTACCTTGTATTCGCTCACAGCCTCCTGATTCTGCGCTCCACAGACATTCAATATTTCTGCATAGGTAGCTTCATCTCCGTTTGGAACGGGAATGAAGATACGAGGGTCTATTTCATCGACCAGTTTTTGTACCAACTTGGGATTGTTTGACGGGAGAACCAGCACATCTATGTTCCCCAGCAACTCCAATTCATGGTCTTGCCATTCCTGAAGAGGAGCAGAAAGAAAACCAATGCGCACATCGTCCATTTCGACTGAGTATGAAACCTGACCCCCTTCGTTCTGCCCAATGCCACGAATGGCAATATTCTGTATATCGAACTCTCCGGGCCAAGAAATTATACCCTCCTGCGGAATTTCTTCCGGTTGTGCGCACAGAGTAAGCAGTGCATTCGCCTTCTCTATTTTATCCGGGAAGACAACGACCGCTTTGTCGCCCCATTCGCAGCGAACAGATGCACCCTTTGGTGAGCTAAAAACTAACATCGCAAAGATGATACTGGAGGGAAGGATACACGCAAAGAAATTTGCTCGGGATTCGTACTCCTTCTAAAGGAGAGATACTATCTGATAGTATATTGATATCAATTTGTTCTATGCGTAGTACTTTCGATAAGCGATTGGTCATCATAGGGATTATTTCTGCGGTTATAGCCGTTCATTTCTGGGCGGGTTCTCGTATTCCACAACTGAATGAAAAAGCGTCGATGGGTACGGAAATGAGTATGAATGCCCTTGGTTTCTCCACGGTATTGGAAGTGCAACCCTCAGACTCATGGGCGAAAGAAATTGCCTACACATCCATAAACTGGGCACAAACGAATAAGAAAGGAATGACATTCGGAGTCCTGTTTGCCACTTGTCTCATGACTATTTTCTCATTGCTGCGAAAGCGTGGAACGAAGGGTAGATTTTCAAACAGCTTCCTCGGCTTCTGTATAGGAGCACCACTGAGCGTATGCGTAAACTGTGCGGCACCTATGGCTCAGGGTCTTTCAGCCCGCGGTGCAAAAATGGAAACGACTCTCGCAGTAATGATGACCTCTCCGACAATGAACTTCATTGTCCTTACAATGCTCTTCTCGTTGTTTCCTCCGTATCTCATTGGAATCAAAATCGTATTTACCGTCGTATTTATTCTTGTGGGCATTCCTCTGCTCTCTCGCTTTGTCTTACAAAAGGAATCCGAAAAGGCGCAAGACTGCGAGTTGCCTGCGTCGCTTATGCAGTCATGCCCTGCCGATACGGCACATACTCCGGAGGGAGAGAAAGCCGCTACACATTGGTTTCCCGCACTGCTTTGGACTGTAAAAGAACTGTGTAAAAATTTGTGGTTCATATTCAGAACGACTGTTCCTCTCATGCTTGCCGCAGGAATATTGGGTGCGACGATGATTACGTTGCTTCCGTGGGATTCTATCGTGGAACTTCTCCCAAATGGTGGCATTCTTTCCACTGTCATTGCCATGGTTGCCCTTGCGGCCGTCGGAACATTTTTACCGGTTCCAATCAGCTTCGATGTACTGACCTGTGCGGTATTACTTGCCGCAGGAATGCCTCCTCACTACGTAGCGGTGCTGCTGTTTACGTTGGGCATTTACAGTGTTTATTCATTCATGATCGTATGGCAGGCAATTTCACCGAAGACGGCAATCACGCTCTTTCTCTCTGTCACCCTACTCGGAGTGGCAGCAGGATGCTCGGGCTATGTTCTGCATCAAAGGGTGATTGCAAAAAATATGGCACAGATTTCCCTGTTGCTTTCGGAAGAAACCGACGAAAAAATGCAACCTGCTCCCCGCATGGAATCTTCTGTACCGATACCGAGAGAGCTTCCGACTGAAGAGGTGCTTCGACCATTTGCAATACAAACAGCAAGTGGCATTTCCGTTCTAATATCACCGCTTGCTACACGCTCGGCACCTGCCAAAACACTCTTTACAAAAGTTCCCGCATCTTCCGTAGGACTGGATGAGCCGTACATATTCTCCTTTTTACGGATGAACTTCCCATTCGAGCAAGGGTACGGCAGGGCAATTGCTACCGGAGACATACACAATGACGGATGGGCGGATGTTTTGTTTACCTCCGAAGCGGGACTGTCTCTCTATGCAAACTACGACGGTCATTTTGAAAAACAAGAAATAAATGTGCCGGAAATGAAGCAACACATCATTACGAATGCTGCTTTGGTCGATGTAAACAATGACAACTGGTTGGATATTTTCTATACCACCCTTACGAAAGGGTCTCACATTATTTTCAATAATCATGGAGTATTTCAGTCGGAGGGATATCGCCCCGTAACGGAGGACAATGTCTCCATTATGACAACGGCAATGGGTTTTGGTGATTTGGATAACAACGGTTTCATAGATGTTGTACTGGGCAAGTGGGACTGGTCGCTCGATGGTGTCACCAAAACTTCGGCAAATTCAGAAATTCGACTCCTGATGAATGACGGAGATATTTTTCGCAGTGTGCAACTGTTGGCCGCACCTGTAAATCCGACCAGTATTCTCATTACGGATTTCGACGCAGACGGTTACCGAGACATTATTGTAGGAAACGATCTCTCCTCTCCGGATTTGTACTATCTCGGGAAAGGCAACGGTGAATTTAGTGTAATAAACCATAAGCAAAAACTTATTTCCAATACCACTTCCCACACGATGAGTGTTGCGGGAGCGGATATAAATAACGATCTTACGCAGGAGATTCTCCTGGCCAACATCGCACGGTACGAAGACCATGATCATGCATCACCCTCGTATGAAGAAGCATGTGAACTTCTCAAGAATGAAGAGAAACTGTCATGTAAGAGAGACTATCTGTTGCAAGAAACATTCTCATTGGCAAAAAAGAATGAAGATGTGTCTGTCTGTATGAAGATAGAAGACAAATCGTACAGAAAGCAGTGTATTTTGTATTACTACGTCCGAGAGAAAAATTGTGAAAAAATTCCTACTTCATGGGAAGAATCTTCCTTCGTATGCAATGCACTGAAGAAGGAAGCCAGCAGGCATTTTAAAAACCCAATTTTCAATTTCTCCATTCCGCAAACGGTTAAGAAGAATGTGTTGCTGGTACGAAACGGGAGTGGCGGATTTACGGATATGGCTGAAGAATACGGAGTAGATAAGGCGGGCTGGGCTTGGAATATGCAATTTGCCGATATGAATAATGATGAATGGCAGGATATTTTTACCGTCAACGGTTCCACTATTGCTGTCAAAATTCGTGAATCCAATTACGCATTCATCAACCAAAGAGGAGAAAATTTTGTAAACGCAACGCAAGAACTTGGCTTAACTTCCCACAGTACTACGAACTCATACAGCTATATGGATATCGATAACGACGGCGATTTGGATATCGTCACTATTCCTATAAATGCCCCCATAGAGGTATACATGAACAATGAAAACGACAATAACGCAATTGCTGTGGAGCTGCGTGACTCCAAAGGAAATTCGTTTGGAGTGGGCAGTCTTATCTCTCTCTATTATACGGACGGAACTGCGCCTCACCAACTGCGAGAAATCGTAGCCAGCGGAGGGAAAGGGTCATTCCATGCGCCCGTCGGATTTTTTGGTCTCGGCAAAAGTACAAAAGTGGATCGCATGGAAATCGTATGGCCGGATGGAATTCGCACCGTCCTGAGCGGGGAATTCATGGCAGGCAACAGATATCGAATAGAGAGAGAAAACTAAACTTCTCTCGCTGTCTCTATTTTTACAATTTTTGCGCCTAAGCTACGCAGTTTTTCATCGAGACGGTCGTACCCTCTCTCTATATAGCGAACATCGGTAATCGTTGTTTCTCCTTCCGCACAGAGTGCGGCGATAACCATGGCAGCCCCTGCGCGAATGTCGTTACTGGCAACCGTACGGCTTCGTAGGGGAGTGGGCCCGATAATCAGCGCTTCGTGAGAGTTCAGTACCTCCACATGCGCTCCCATCTTTTCCAGTTCGTACAGATATGCCATACGCCCTTCGAACAGTCGCTCGAAAATACGACTGACTCCCTTGGCCTGCGTAAGTGCCACTCCCATTGGTGCCTGCAAGTCGGTTGGGAAGCCCGGGAAAATATTGGTTTTTACATTCAGTGATTGCAGCGAAGAAATCTCACCGTCTACAAAAAGCACTCCTTCGTCGTTGTACTTACATATCCCACCAAGTCGTTGAATCGTATCTAAGAAAGAAAGCAAATGTTCCGGGTCCGTGCCGTGCAAACGCACTTTTCCTTTCGTCACCAATGCGGCAATAACAAGGCACCCCGCTTCGAGGTAATCGAATGGTACGGTTGCAGATACGCACTGCAATGACTTCTTTCCCCGAACAACAACAGTGTGCGTTCCTATGCCCTCGACCTCCGCACCCATATCTCGGGCCATCATCTCCACTGCTTGCACGTGAGGTTCTGCGGCTGCGATATCTATGCGGGTTTCACCTTCCAGGAGTGCTGCTGCAAGAACAGCGTTCTCTGTGGCAGTGACAGAGAACTCAGGCAGTACTATGCGACCGGGTCGCAGTTCCCCCTGCAAATGCAGTACTTCCTCCGTACTCATATTCTGAGCACCGAGTTGCTCCAACGCTCCGATATGCGCTCCGACAGGACGCTTCCCGAGTACGCATCCGCCGGGATACGCCATTTCCACCACTCCAAACCTGGCCAGAAGAGGACCAAGCAGTACGATGGATCCGCGTAACTTGGAAACAAACTCGGATGAAATAGGCTTACTTTGCAGGTTGTGTGTGCGTATGCGTACCGTGCCGTTTTGAAACGATGTCTCCCCACCGAGAAATTCAAGGATGGAAAGCATGGAACGTACGTCTCGCAAGTCCGGCACGTTATGCAGTACCGTCTCTCCGCTACAGAGAACGGACCCTGCCATCATGGGAAGAGCGGCATTTTTCGAGCCGCCTATGGTCACATCTCCGCGAAGCGCGGTGCCACCCTGTACTCTGTATTGAATATCCATGAGGCTAGAAGTATAGCGTATGCGCAAGTAACGGAAACAGACATCGAAGATATTCTGCACCCACCTTTTACGACTCCATATTCGCTTTCTTCCGTATAAGAAGCATTTCCAGCAATAAGAGAGCCACACCGATTGTTATGCAGCTATCCGCCGTATTGAAGATAGGAAAAGTGCCAATTTGAAATAAATCGGTCACTTTGCCATCTAAGAATCTGTCGACGATATTTGCCATGCCACCACCAAGAATGAGCCCGAATCCGAGTGCACTCTCTCTGCTCTTTGCTGTACGAAGAGCCATGGAAAAAAGCACCGTGACCGCCACCGCAATCAGCAATGGCTCAAAGAGCCCTAATTCAAGCCCAAAAGCCACTCCGGAATTCTTAGATGGAGTAAGCCCTACCGCAGAACCAATAATGGGAATTCGCTCATGTAAATAGCGCTCAGTAAGCAATGTGGATATCACGCTTCCGATAAAACTGACGGCCGTTGTACCCCAAAAAAGACGCATATTCTGCCGTATTGTACCCCCTCCGCACTTGATTTACCCCTTAAAAGGGGTACAATAGATTTGACCGTTGATGATGATCAATTTTCACTGCTTCAGTTCTTACTGAAACGGTGGTTTTCCAGTCAGTTGTCTTTTCCATTCTTTTCAATCCCGCACTATGCGCGCCTCATTCATAGCAGCCATTAACCAGATTTGTTCCGAAAAAAACGTCAGCCCCGAACAGGTGCTGGAGGCCATCAAACAAGCCATTGCCACCGCGTACCGCAAAGACTTCGGTAATCGTGAGCAGGAAATTCGTGTGGAACTCGAAGAGGGAAGAGATATGCCAACTATCCTTCTTATTAAAGAAGTGGTGGACGAGGTGGAAAACGACAACTTCGAAATTAGCCTCGACGATGCACGAAAAATGAAAAAAGATGTCGATACGGGAGATGAGCTGGAAATAGATGTGACTCCTACGGGATACGGACGAATTGCGGCGCAAGCTGCGAAGCAGGTTATTTTGCAAAAACTCCAGGAGGCGGAGAAGCAGAGTTTGTACGAAATGTTCAAAGATCGCGAGGAAGAACTTCTTACGGCCACCGTTACAAAAGTGGAACCGAACTGGGTAACACTGGAAATAGAAGGCATGACTGTCAGTCTTCCGTGGAAAGAGCAAATTCCCGGTGAGCATTACTACACGGGAAAGCGTATTCGCGTATACCTCGATACGGTGGAACTTACGGGAAAAGGACCTCAGTTACGTATTTCACGTACGCACCGAGGATTGGTTCGCAAGCTGCTCGAATTGGAAATTCCCGAGGTACGCAATGGTGATGTTGAAATTAAGGCTATCGCACGAGACCCGGGCTTCCGTAGCAAAGTGGCTGTTGCAAGTTCGGATCCTCGAATTGATCCTATCGGTGCGTGTGTCGGTCAGAAGGGTGTGCGCATTCAGTCGGTTATGGAAGAGTTGAACGGAGAACGTGTGGATATGATTGAATGGTCCGAAGACCCCATTCGTCTTATTTCAACGGCACTGCAACCTGCGGCAATTTCCGCAGTTATCATCGTAAACAACGAAGAGGGTGTGGACGTAGAAGGACGAAGAATTAAAAAGCGTGCCGCTGTGTTCGTGGAAGAAGCACAACGCCCCATGGCAATCGGAAAGAAGGGGCAAAATATTCGTCTGGCCACGGAGCTTTCGGGCTATGAACTGGATATGTACAACTACGAAGAACTCCCGGCCTTCAAGGCAAAGCTGGCAGAGCTTACAGGCTTGGATAACATCCAGATAAAGGAATTGGCATTGGAAGATGCCGAAGAAGGAGAAGATGCTCCTGCGCCTGCAAAAGCCGCTCCCAAAGCAAAAAAGGAAGAAACACCTGCGGAAAAAGAAGATGCTGTCGCTGAAACCGAGGAAGCAAGCATCGGGCCCGTTGCGGAGGAAGCCACAGAAGAAACAGAAGAAACCAAGGAATAACTTCATAGGAAATTACCATGTCCCGATGGCGGCTCACCCGCTACCATCGGTTCATGCAGTTCCCAAATCTTCCGCTCGTTGTCTTAGACACAGAAACAACAGGACTCGTACCGCGTGTGAATAAAATCATTGAATTTGCATGCGTGCGACTTCGTAACGGAGCGGTGGAAGAAGAGTACGAGCAGCTTATTTCCGTCGAGGTTGCCATTCCTCCGCAAGTGGAAGTATTGACGCGCATTAAAAATGCGGACCTGGAAGGAAAACCCATATTTGACGATGTCCGAGATGAAATTGTACGTCGCATCGGAGAAGATACGATCATAGTCGGACAGAATATTCCGTACGACATGGCTATGCTGAAAGCTGAGGGAATAGACCTTTCAGACCGGCCGTGGATAGATACATCCATGCTCGCATCTCTCGTGTTTCCGAATCTCGAAAGCTATTCTCTGGGGTACGTAAGCACCGTGCTACGACTGAATCATGCTCCTGTACACCGCGCACTGGGCGACGTGCATGCGACCATGGAACTGCTTGGCTCTTGCTGGGAACGCCTGTTGGAACTTCCCGATGATATGCGGAAGCAAGCGCAGAACCTCATGCAGAAAGCGCCGGAAGGGTACGGAAGGTTTTTCGATGCGTTACCCGCAAGCACCAACAAGAAAGCGCCCGTATGGCTGACAGTAACAAAGCGCGATGCAGGCGAAGCAAAGGCCGATATTTTCGGCATAGCTCTTACAAAACCGGAGGGTGCCGTCACTCTTATAGAAGAGCCTCCCGCACCCGGCGTACTGGAGGAAATAATTACGACTGCAGCGGCAGACAGTACTACCGTTCATTGGATTGCAGTGAAGAATTTGGAAGCAACGTGTAAGAGGTTGATTCTACCCGATGGGGTACGCGTGCTGTCGCCACCGTTCCTGCTGCCGGATCCTGACTCACAAGATGCGCTGCTCGCACAGGAATCTCTGACCGCAGACGAGGCGACGCTCGCACTGAAGCTTTTATGGTATTCGCCATCCATGCAATCGGATTTTCCTCTTCATGGAGATGAAATTTCTGTCTGGAATGGCAAAATTGCCTGCACGGAAGAATCTCCTGCGTACATACGTCAATTCGAAAATCTTCCCAGTGTCATTCTTTTGGATCACAGGCAATTACTCTCATTTGTAGCGGATCCTGCCCACACAGCGCACGGTGCCCTTTCGGAAGATGCGCACATTATTATAGATGATGCTTCCATGCTGGAAGATACCGCGACCAAAGCATACGGCTGGCAATGCGCGGTGCCTTACTTGCGCGCCGCTGCGGAAGGAAATGAGGCCCTCACAAAACTGGCCGATATAACCGCCTTGTGGGCGGAACGCACGCGCAACGGGCAGGACATTCGGTATCTTGCCGTGAGTGATTTACGTAATCCTGATGTGCAAGGAATGTGTGCCATTCTGGAAGAAGCACTGGCCAACACTGCGCTGCCAAAACTTGCATTACGGCAGCTTTCTCATCTGCTACAGATACTGCAACCGGAAAATCTGCATGATCGAATCGCATACATTGAAATGCGCTATAACGGAGAACTTCATATTCAGTCCGTACCGGAGCGCATCGGAAGTTTTTTACAGCAACACTTGTACGGAACGTACCCCACGAGCCTGCTTATTCCTCCGGGGTCTGCGCAGTCTCTTGCCGAAATATTGCCTGTCGGAACCGCAACGACTCTGTATTCCGACATAGTGGCAGATATTCCGTTCGCGCTGAGCTACCCGGAAGACTGCCAACTGGAGTCGCTTCTGCAAAACCCTTCGGAAGGAAAAAGTATTCTTCTTCTTGGAAGCAAAAGAAGTATAGACGGAGCATACATACAACATGCGGAAGAAATGGAACAGAGAGGTATTACACTCATATGCCAAGGGCTGTGTGGTGGAGCGGGTCGTATGAGGGCAAACTTTATCGCGTCGGAAAATACGACGCTCTGGTTACTCACTCCGTGGGCATACGAAGGAGTAAGCTTGCCGGAAGGGGAGGCAGACAGGCTGATTATTTTCAGTCTGCCATTCGACCACCCTTCTCATGCGGTTCTCAGCAGAAGAGCAGAGCACTACCAGAACGCTTTCGAGCAGTATTCGATGGCAAGACTCCTTCATAGACTTTTCCGTCTCCTGCGAACCTTCAGCACACAATGTTCGAAAGGCGCGAGTGTGCAAATAATGGATGATAGGCTGCGTACAAAAGGGTACGGCAAATACATTCTTTCATTCTTGTCGCAATTTGTTGTGGAACATACGACAGAGAATGCGAAAGAAGTACCCGGCCAACCTTCGCTATTTTCGTAAGAAATAGCCCCGGCAAAGCTGCCGGGGCTACGTGTCGCTCATCACTTCGTCTTCGTGGGTTACTTCTGTTGCGTGTCCATCTGGTTTGCAACGTTACCAAAGACATCTTTGGTCTTCCGGCCGAGAGGCCTGAAAATGTGCGTCGCAATCACGACGACCACAACAACGAGAAGTGCGCACCCAACAAGTCTGTCTAAGCGGGTCATGATGACCTCCTTAAATGAGCAACTGTCGACAAGCTGCTCGCCCCTGATTCTTTCCATGTTTGTCGACTATATAATTATACAATTATTTAATATTTTTGTAAATTACTCCTGCGGTATGCAGAAAACGCCTCTGTCTTCTCCCCAGTCATTGCAGGCAGGCAGAAGCTCGCACTGGGACGCCGTACCGTCCGCATACAGAATGTAGTGCGGAGTGTTCAAGCGACACTGCTCTGCGCATTCATGCGGGCTCTCAGCTCCCTGTGAATAGTTGTATTCCACAGCGATGGGATCTCCTTGGCAGGGATCTCCATCCATAATTGCACTCGGAGAACGGTCATTCTTTGGCAATGCCAACGACTGCATAAGCACTATGACAAATACAAAAGAGCATACAACTACGTAGAGCGTGTTCTCGGTATGTAAGTCGCTTTCAGGCATAAGGAGAGTATACAGGTGCTACCTGCTTTCGCGCATCCAGACTACGAAAAATGTTCTCCAGAGAATCCAGAGATCTAGGAATAGGGACCATTCTTCAATGTATTGGATGTCCAAACGCACTTCCTCTTCGAAACGAAGATTACTTCTGCCGGATATTTGCGCGAGCCCTGTAATGCCGGGCTTCACCGCAAACACGCGCCGCTGCTGAGGAGAATAGAGATCCACCTCCGCAGGCAAATGAGGACGCGGACCCACCAGAGACATCTGTCCCACAAACACATTGAGGAGCTGCGGAAGTTCATCGAGGTCGAACCTTCGCAGAATATGACCGATGCGGGTAATGCGAGGATCGTTCGGTATCTTAAAGAGGGGTCCGTCATTACGCCGGTTGTCTGCAAGCAGTTTCTCTTTCTGCTGTTCGGCATCTTGTACCATCGACCGGAATTTCAGTACTGGTATGCGGCACCCTGCTTTCTCTCCCACCCGCCAAGACACGAACACAATCGGCCATCCGGAATCAACAATAATAACAATGGCAATGAGAAGAAAGAGAGGGGAAAGCACCGCAAGAAGCATGCCGCTTACTGCCATATCGAACGCGCGTTTCCATACGCGCCCCCATCCGTCCAATGGCGTCGGTTGAAAACGCATCATGGGAAACAGCCCCAAACGCTCCACAGCCAGCTGGTGCGGCACGTCCGCAAATACGGGAGGCAGAAAGGCGTACCCTATGTGCTGTGAGCGACAGTACTCTATGAGTGTGATTGTTTCGTTACTTTCGGGGTTCGGATCTGTTTGTACCACCAAATCGAGTTTATGGTCGGATGACAATGCCGTAAGAGAAGCGAAGTCGGGAAGATGTCCCAAATATTTGTATCGAATGTCTCTGAGGAGAGTATCACGTGCACCCTGCGCTATGGGCTGCATTCCCAATGAAACGACGTGCCTTACACCTACGCCCGCACGCAAAAACGATCGCTGTAACAGTACGACTGCCGCACGAGAAGTCAGCACAAAGAAGGCGATGAAAAACGTCGCGTGTAACAGGAGCACACGAGAGTAAAACAGCTGTTTACGCACCAAAAAATACCACCCAATGACCACCACAATCCAGAGAGCACTGGCAACGATAATACTCCCGACCTCATTCCATGCGCTGCGCGTACTGCGAAGTGAGTACATATGCAGCAATCCCGCTATGAGGACAAAAAGCACCATGCCGGGCAGAGCAAACGAGTGAAAATATACATCTATGGACGGCAGTGTTGTTGCGGGGTCCAGAAGTTGCACACGGGGAATAAGGTCTACGCTTGCTTCACGCAAACGGTAGCTAAGAAGAAGCGCAGCCATAACAGCCAATGCATCCAAAGGAATGCGCAGTATGCCGAAAAGTACCTCAGACTTCTTCACAAGATAGCAGTGTACTACAGCTTACGCGTATGATCCGTAAAATATGAGCGAAGTGGAAATACCCGACAAAAGCAGTATTGCTTACTTATTCGACACACATAAATCCAAATCGTCCTTCCAGTCTTCTGTTCACGCGATCGAGCATCTTTTCATCGCTTTTAAACCACCGCATTACCCTATCGCACACCCTTCCTTTAAATGATTCACTTACCACTTCTCGCACCGGAATTGCGCGATTTTGAGAATTGTTTTGCTGCAAAACATGTGCATTCAGACGATTTTGGATACGTTGTACTTCGGGTGAAACAATATCTTCTTGTTGACGCTCCACAGTTCGCACGGCCATTTTAGATGGTGTCATATCCACCTTTACCACAGGTTCATCGCTCTCCGGAGCAGCCCCTTTAAGAGCCTCTTGTGCTTGCCTGGCGCGAAGTAGTTGTAAGCGTGCCGCCTTTCCCGCACCACCATGACTTCCCGTACCTGTGGTCGGAGAAGATGTTGATGCTAAATCTGCCGTATCCGTACTTGCCAATGCATCTTGTGCATCTGTAAATGTGATAGTGATAAGCTGACCGTTTGCTGCTTCCAGAGTACCGTTTTCCGATGTGGGACTGGAATTTGCAGACGGTATGGAACCTGTAAATTGCGCAGAAGTATTATTTGTTTCTGTAAGCGTGACGGTTTCGGAGTCTCCGTTACCGAGTGATACGGTAATGGAAACCGTATCTTGCGCCGTACCACTGATGTTTTCATCCTGTTCTGTGAGGCTGAAGTAGACCGTCGCACCGAGCGGAAAACTGGATTGTGCCGCAAGGTACGTACTGTCACTCACAATGAAACTTGTTGCAGTATGCGTAACTTTTCCTGTGCCTTCGTTGAGAGTTGCGAAGTTTATAATGCTTGCACCTGTGGCAAAGAGTGTATTGCTGCCAAGCGCCAACGTGGAACCCGTATTAATCTGTACCGTGCCGGTCACACTGTGATTACTGGAAAATGTGGTACTCGTACCGGAGGCAATGGTGATACTTGCAATGGTTGCATTGTTCGTATCGACTGTTTGTGTGCCTCCATTAAATACAAAAGTGCCTGTTGCAGTAAAAGTAACCCCTGCAGAAATCGCAAGACTTCCCGAAAGAGTCACGGTATTTTGCAGCCCTGTGACCGTACCTCCTGTTTGTGTAAAGTTACCTGATGTATTGATTCTTGCATTACCACCCGTAAACGTACCTCCTCCTATGCTTATACCGGAAGACCCGACTGTCAGAGTGCCCGTACCCTGTAGCACCGCACCGGTCCAAACATTATTCAGCTCGATACCTCCGACATTCACAGCACTTCGAATAGTCACTGTCGACCCGCTGTAGCTAAAAATAGCCGTATCGGATGCTCCCGGCACACTCGCTCCCGTCGCCCCCTTCGGGGAAGTAGACCAGTTGTTCGTGTCTTCCCATCGATCACTGTTATTTACCGCACCGACCCAGTGACGATCTGCGGCATACGCAGTGGAAGAAAGGAGCATGAGTCCCGTCACTCCGAAGAGCGTGGGAAAAAACTGCCTTCTGTACATTTGATTGCTATACATATACTTCTTACGGACATAGTACCACTGTTGAGTGATCTACATGAAGCCCCCCCCCCCATTTGCCGCTTGCAAAAGCTTACATTTGTCTTTTTATATCTCTGGAGCCACCGGTTTTTCGTTCGATACAGCTTATAGCGTCATTCAGGAATTCTAAAGAAGCCATCGCGAAGCGTGGCGAGTTTATCCTGAGCTTGTTGAAGGGCCGCGCTGGAGCGATTCTTTACAAGGGAAGGAGAGTCCGTGAGAGGAAACCGTAGGTTTCCTTTCACGAAACTGGAGCCACCTCCGGGATTCGAACCCGGGACCTACCGCTTACAAGGCGGTCGCTCTAACCAGCTGAGCTAAGGTGGCAGTTCACAAAGGCTACGAATTTGTTGAATGAAACGCAAGAAAGTAGGATACTTAGATACCCTGTTCTTTGAGATGATCGCCCCGCATCTGCGGGGAGGAACGTCCGGGCACCAATGGAACGCCCTGCGGGTAACGCCCGTCGCCGCGCCATATATACGGTAAAGGCGCAGTAGGACCAGTGCCACAGAGACGAGTCCCGCACTTGCTGCTTGCAGCATGCGGGGATTGAAACGCCTCGGAGTACCGAGGGTGGTGGCTTGCAATCTGCATTGAACTGATTCAGTTCCGTGCCTTCGATACCTTCATGGATTTCTAATCCTCCAAGTATCAAAGTGTGAGTTCACGACCGGTAAACTCTTGGCGGTGCAAGGAGGATTTGGGTAGGAGGAATTTTGCTCTGGTTCCGGAGCACCACCTACTCCTCCGCGTTGAGGTCTGCGAGTAATCGCGATCCCAGATAGATGATCATCACTCCGTACCAAGCAGTGTCGAAGTACGGAGGACAGAACCCGGCGTACCGAAGGACAGGAACACTATTGCGAAGACTCCGAAGATTTTTTCTTCGGTGTTTTTCGCACTGTCTTGGGAAGTGTAATCGTAAAAATACTTCCCTTTTTCTCCGTACTTTTAAAACGTATGGAGCCGTGCAAATTTTCCATCAACATGCGCGAAATGTAGAGTCCGAGTCCGCTTCCGTCCGTATCCGTAAGCAGTACGTTCTCCGCTCTAAACAGGCGTTCGAAAATTCTTGGTTGAGACTTTTTAGGAATACCGATGCCATTATCTTCTATGTGAATTTCGTATTCTCTATTTTTGACGTTCATGGAAACTTTTACTTGTCCGCCCTCTATGCCGTATTTTACGGCGTTAGAGAACAAATTCTGAAACACAATATGCAAAAGAATGGGGTCCGTATTGACCATGTATGGCCTCTTTGGAATTTGTACTTCACAAGAAATTTTTGAAACCTTCGCCAGAGAACGAAGTTCTTCGGATATATCTTGCACAAATTCCGTGAGATTAATTTTTTGATTTGCAGGCGAAATATTATTACCCTCCAAACGAGCGGCATGCAAAAGCGCATCCACCAGTTTCGCCATACGCTTCGAGGCGGTATCCATTTCCTGCAGGTATTCTTTCTGTACCGAAGAAAGTTTTGGCTCTCCCGCACTGCCGAATAATTCAATGTACCACTGCAAAGAAGAAAGGGGGGTACGCAGCTGGTGAGAAGCCAAAGAAATAAATTCTGATTTTATGTAATCCACTCGTCGTTCATCGGTCGTGTCATAAAACACCGCTATTCCACCCAATACTTTTTTCCTTGCGAGCACCGGGCTCACGCTGATGGTAATGGGGATCAGCTGCCCCGATACCCGATACAAACTCCAGCGTATTCCCGGCTCCGTAGGCACTGCCTTTTTCTGGGTAAGACAGCGAAGAACAGGATGAGAGGAAGTGGAAATAAATTTCCCGTGCTGCGTGAGTCGAAGCACTGAATTAATCGGCTTTCCTACGACATCTGCCTCCTTTTCTCCTATCATATCCGCTGCGGATTTATTGATATCTGTAATGACTCCCTTCGCATCCACTGCGACTATTCCGTGCTGTATGGATTGCAATATTGCCCTGTCTTTTTGAAACTGCATACTCAATTCCTTCGTGCGTTGGCGTACCTGTCCTTCCAGATCCTTGGAGAATATATCCAAGCGCTTTGCCAAATCCGCGGCTACGTTATCCAGTACTTCCAGCTCATCTCCCGTATGCACCGACCGACGATATTGCCAATAGCCGGGCTGCAGCTTTGCCATTCGCGTACTCAGGGTTCTTACAGGTTCGGTAACATGACGTGCCAAAATAACAGAAAGCAGAGCAGCCAACAGAATAATAACAAGCCCGACTGTTGCGAGAGTTGCCCTAAGAGCAAGTACGCCTGCCATTGCCTCGCGTACGTCCATCTTCACCACAAGCCCCCATCCGAATGTGGGGAGATACCTGTATGCGGCAAACACATCTGCTCCTTCGTAATCTTCGGTCCTTCCCATTCCCTCTTCTCTGCGTACCGCTTTCGCCAAAAATTCTGACTCATCGTATTCTTCCTGCAAAGACCCAAGGAACAGCAGGCCTCCTACCTCTTCCGCATATCTGTGATGAAGGAGAATAAGATTCTGCCCATTTTCCCGACCCAGAAGAACTTCTGCGGTATCACCCAGTGAGGATACGGACAGAATATTCTGAAGTAATGCACCTACGTCATACCGAATGGCAAGTGTTCCCAGTACCATACCGTTGTCATCTTGTATTTGTGCGTATGCAATATGTCCGCTCCATCCCTTTTCTCCCACTACGGGGATAAGGAGTGTCGGAGCCATGGTTTTCGGCAATAATTCCACAGGCACTCCAATGCCCATAACAGGGTTTCGTGCGGCATTAAATACGGTAATACCGGCCACAGGTACTCCTTCGTCCAAAAGTTGTACGAACAAAGACTCTATTGCTTCGGATTTTTTTGCATCCATCGCGCTGCGACGAACCGCATCCCAAGAGGAAAGCAGCGCGGCTCTCTCACGGTCTTGCTGCAGGCGAGCTTCCAGAAGGTTTTCTTTCGTTGCCACACTGTCTGAAAGTTGCGCCAGTATGGCATGCTCCGTATGTGCGTTCGCAATAATGAAAGCTGCGACAGAAAGAGTGCATACAGCCACAATCGCAACTCCAAGAACGCACCATGTCACCTGCCACAGAAAGGATCTGCGCTTCTGAAATCTTTGCTGAGACGTACTCGACATGGATATGGGTATGAATCGTTAAATTATAGCATAAAATGCCATTTTAAACCACAAAAACCCCCGGCAGGCGCCAGGGGTCCCGTGAACCGAAAGAAACGGTTATCTGGTCACTGTTATTGTGCTTGCTGCCTGCTCTGTGGCAGGGGCAGAAACCGTAATTCGTCCATTGGTATCCTGCACAATGAAGTACAAGGTTCCTGTGGAAGTTGCGTACTGAGGATCTGTCGGCAAGCTCACCAGGTATGTTCCCGAGAGCATACGAAGGTTTACGTCTCCTGCAGCCGTACAAGTAGCAGGAGCAAGAGTCTCGCGACAAATTTCTCCGGCAGTACCGGAAGGAATGTTGCCGGGAAGGTTGCCGTTATTATCGATAGCATACTGATACACCGCGTTGAGCACGGTGTTCACGTCGCTGCGACGCTGGGCGTCACGGGCGTCACCAAGCTGCTTGGTGGGGTTGATGGCAACGATGACAATGGAAGCCAGAATCGCGATAATACCGATGACGAGCAGGAGCTCGATGAGCGTGAATCCCACTCGGCTCATGCGAGGAGAAATGCGTGTGGACATACGAAAGAGGGAAGGAAGATAGAGTGCTTACGGGAAGCACAGCGAATGCTGGAGAAAAGCTTAGCACACTTTTTCATGCTTCAAACCCCCACCTCGAGAAGATGGGGGTTTGAACGAAAGCAAGAAACTACCGCGTAACGCTTATGAGTGCGTCTGCCTGCTCGTACTGATCTGCGGAAACCGTGACACGATTGCTCGCCGTGAGCTGAATGTTGTACATCGTATCGTTTCCTGTTGCTCCACTCGGATCCACAGGAAGACTGACAAGGTACGTACCTGTAAGGACGCTCAAGTTACAACCGTTGGTCACACCGGCACAGCTATTGGTGAGACAGATGTTGCGATCTGTCGTATCGATACAGCTCGGCAGCGTGCCATTGTTATCGATAGCATACTGGTACACCGCGTTGAGCACGGTGTTCACGTCGCTGCGACGCTGGGCATCTCGCGCGTCACCAAGCTGCTTGGTAGGGTTGATGGCAACGATGACAATGGAAGCCAGAATCGCGATGATACCGATGACGAGCAGGAGCTCGATGAGCGTGAATCCCACTCGGCTCATGCGAGGAGAAATAGTTTTCATAATAATAGGGAGGGGAAGGGTTGGGAGGGAAGGAGCAGATCGAATACATACCACTCACGATCGTACTGTTGGATGTGATTGTAGCAAATATTCGCTACTTACCGCATGTTTGTCTTGACGTTGACCAATGAATATTTTCCTAGCTACAAGGAAGTGTGAACGCGGAAGGGGAGCACGACCCTCCGTTGCAGTACCCCCAGGTAAACATGCCGGTGCCACTGCATATGGGAGCACTGCATCCGCAAGTACCGTCTTGAGTATCATCCGGAAAGAGTGTTACCAGCGCATCGAAGGTACGCGTGTAGAGGGGATGGTTTGGCAATGCAATGGATTTGGCTATTGTGAATGTAATATACACACTCGACCTTTCTGTGTTCACAGACGTATTGGTAGCAGTAAACTGTGTAGCCTGCAGACTCCCCGAATCCGTAAGCGGACGCAGTACATTTCCCTCTCCCACCATCAGCGCTCCGCTGAGCAGTCCAAAAAGAGTCGGGTTTTCAGTATCAGACGTCATTTGCAACGTAAGAACAGCGCCAGTAGAAGCCATAGCAGGAAATAAAATACGTTCTGCCCTTCGCACTCTTCGTGTAACAGTTTGGAGTAATTGAATTCCAGCCTGATCCACTTCTGCAACGGTATTCTGTCTCACTCGTTGCTCATGGGAAGAAAAAAGCAGTGCCAACACAACGCCGGAAGTAAGCGCAAAAAATCCGAGAAACAGCAACAGCTCCACAAGAGAGGTGCCAGATCGGTTTGGAAAAGTATGCTCCATATCAGTATGAGCAGGAAACAAAGGATGAAACTTCCTGCCATGTGCTTATGGTAACACTCGGAAGAATGCGTTCTATGAGAATCTCAATTCTACGAGCCGTATCTCCTCGCACTCCCTCCGTACAAAGAGTGCGATTTTCATTTCCTATCCCACCCACGGAGAGAATTTCACATGTACCGCTTCCCACTGCCATCTGCTCTCTGCCAGCGTACGTATTATCGGCACGTAAAAGAAGGAGAGCATGGTCCGCACATGCCTGCGCATACGCAAGTGCCTCACCGGATTGCTCCAGAGAAAGCCCTGTTCTGGCAGCCGATGTGGAAAGCAGGAGAACGGAAGTTGTAATGGCTACAGCCACCGCCCCGACCACCAGTACGCTGAGGAGAAAAATGTAGCCGGGTTTTTGTGAGTGCTGTTTCATGATCCCGGTTTAAAAATTTCCAAAGCATCGTTGGTCGCAAGAAAGATTCTGTCTTTCGCAATGTCATAAAAAATACCGTTGGCACTGCCGTTGGCACTGTTGTAAATTTCCACTTCCGCCTGCAGGCCGGAGGAAAGTCTGCCCGGCATAATTATCTGCAGTTCTTTATCGGGATGATCGGAAGCTATGAAGGCATATCTTCCGCCAGGCTCCACTGCGATATCCAGAGCGGAGCTTCCTATTTCGTGGTACCACGGGCCCGGAGGAGGAGAAGGAACGGGACTGTCTGCGATATCGAACAGAACAATTTCTTCGATGATTGTTCCATCGAGACGTCCGAGCAGGAGGCCGGTACCGAATGTGACTGCCGCATTGCCGTCATAGACATCCGTAAGGTTGTACCCTATTCCCGGAGCATCCTGTATGTCTGCGGGATCAAAGACATCTGCTATGCGCAATTCTGCGACGTTATCGGTATTCCCCGAGTAGAGATACGCCTGTCGAATTGCAATATCCATATATCCTCCCGGAGCATCGAACGCATCCTGTAACGTTAACATTCCGCCGGTGGCAGCATAGGAATATAGCTCACTTTCCGAACCGTCTTCACTCGTACCGACAAACAGTGACTCGTTGAAGTAAGCGAGAGCACGCGCCCTGTCGTCACCGGGAATATTAATTTCGTGTATGACATCCGTCGGCAACAGTGAAGTGGGAGACGATATATCGTAGGATCTCAGTTCGGATGATGAGTCGGATGTAAGCACATAGAGCACGTTCCCGACTGCCAGAAGATCGTACCCCGCCGCACTGAGCGAAAATGCATTCGCCACTCGCAATGGGCTGGCAAGATTTGATACATCGAAGACGTACAATCCCGCCCCGTTGATACTGGTGACGTATGCATAGTTACCTTTCACTATGACTTTCTGAAAAAGAGGAAGCCCTCCGTCCACGTATGAACCTTCGAGCGAGACATTACTCCAGTTGCCTATGGGCTGCTCTATGCGCCAATTTGTGATTTCTGTGTTCAGTACCACAGATCCGGATCTTCCGAGTCCGTGATTCCACTGCGTGCGGGCACCGGCCAACACGGTATCGGAGCCCGAAGCGGCAATGGTGACTCGGGACACGTATCCGTCCGATGTCAGCGTACCCGTACCAAAGAGCTCCCACACTCCTCCCGCACCTATACGCACTCCGTGATCACCGGGAACGAGAAGATCAAAGTCTTGATCTCGTATGCTGCGCAACGCTTCCAAAGATTTTTCTGCCAAATACACTCCGCGCATTCTGTCTCCGCTGGAAAGAAATCCTCGCTGACTGAACAGTAAACTTGTACCTGCTGCTGAAATAAAGAGACCGAAAACAACAATACCCAAAAGCGCATCCAGAAGCAGGAATCCGTCGCGAGCCTTCTTGAAAGAGTGTTGGGCATTCACCGTGCCCACTATAGTAGCAGTTGGTATGCCACATGAAAAAAGGGGAGGCCCATACCCGCCCCCCTTTTTTTAGAATCATGAATTATCTGAGATCCTTCACCATGTCTATGATCGCCTTTCCGCAGCCCGACTGTCTCGCATCTACGGTGTAGAAAGGGAACAAGCCGCGTACGTTGCGATGCAAACGAGGAAACTGCTCGAAATGGTAGGCTTTCTTGTTTTCAGCAACATCCACAAGCTGTTCACAGCTGCAACCTCTGGTATCTGTGAGGCTGAACTGACTGATTTTCTTGCGAGGTCCTCCTCTGAAAATAGGACTGTTTGCGGTGAGTGCGAACCTGCTGAACAGCATGTATGTTTGCGGAACACTTTCGGGCATGTAGGTATCCGGACACAGGTCTTCGTTGTTTGAGATGGTATCTCCGTCCGCATCGCTTTCACACGCTCCTTCTCTGTCGCCGTGTGCCTGATGCGCACTCCATGCGGACTCTGCAATTTCGATAGTATTTGCGTTACTGCGATTGCCGGGAGGGAAGTGGCATATCGTAATTTGTGGTCCCGTATCACCTCCCAAGTCTCCACCCGTGCCTCCGGTATCTTCCCCCGTATCACCGCCCGTAGTAGTACCGGTATCTCCTCCGGTTGTTGTACTTGTATCCTCACCGCCATCGTCATCGCCACCCCCGCAAATTCCTTGGCTTGACGGTTTTTCCAGTACCAATTCAATGACTGCATCTTGGTGATCTGAATTTTCATCCAGTTGCTGCAGTTCGAAGAGAAGCAGCAAAGAAGTCTTGTCGACTGCTATGCGATTGCTTTGTATTTTTTCACGAAGAAATCCCTTCAGACCCGGTACGTTCGCGTACGGAGTGGTACCTGGCAGAGGGTCATTTCTCTTTAGAATTTTTACACGATTTGTTCCGTCGGAAGAGTCAGCGGTACTTCTGAAAAGCCATGAATAGCGTCCTTCCACACGAAGGGAGATCGTAGCACCGGAATCGACATCTTCGATTGTCTGTCGCTCTCCCCCGTCGATATCTCGGAATCCGAACAAGGACTGCCAACTGGCTCCGCCATCCAAACTCATGCTGGCGTATCCGCTTATTTCAGGCCCGCGATCACCATAGGTCATATGAGAACCGAGTGCGCGGAAAGAGATGTCTGCAGGTTCATGTATTTGAATCCGGCCGTCCTCTTTCATGGTGTACGCAATACCGCAAGGGTCGGGCGTTTCATCGTCCAGATCTCCGCCACCGCTTGTGTCGCCACCTGTATCTCCACCCGTTGTGGCACCCGTGTCTGCTCCGGTATCTCCACCCGTTGTGGCACCCGTGTCTGCTCCGGTATCTCCACCCGTTGTGGCACCCGTGTCTCCACCCGTACCACCCGTGTCACCGGCACCCGGACTCTCCTGCCAGTGAATGAGTATCGCATCGTCCTGTTGTGTGACACGTGCCTGATACGTGACAGAGAGGTTATCTGCGGCAGTTGTTACTTCATCTCCATGCGCACCGTCATTCACGATTCCATCCAAAGGATTTTCCGTCGCGTTATCACTCGTATCATTCTCGACGGAATCCACAACCGCGTCTGCGAATGTGATGGTTGCATCCATAATTTCTTTGCTGCTGTCCGCATGAGAACCATGAAGGAGTACTCGAATGTATCCGTTGTGCCTCCAGATGGCGAGACCCGGAACATCCTCCGTGAGGAAGTTATCGATGACTGTCACACCGTTATCTTTAAGCGGAACCCATTGTCCGGAAGTAAACACCATGCCCTGCTCTCCGACGTAAGCCGTGGCAGTCAGGTCACCGTTCCCCATATTTTCGGTACGACTGAAATTCACTTTAAAACGTGGTTCGCCCACAGAGGCACAGCTTCCGACAGGCTGTGCGAAACTTACTTGTATCACTGCGTCTTGAAAGTCGGCTGTGCTGCCGTTTAAGCTGCCCAGCTCTGCCAGGTACACCACATCGTACGTGGGGATATCTATATTGCCTTGATCATCGAGAATATCTTGAAGGAATGAGGACAGATCCTGTTGGTTATCGAATGCCTGATACTCGGGCGGCGCATCGCCGTTACGAAGAGCAACAACGTGACCGTCTTTGCGGTCACTGTTGTCATTTGACTGATACGTTTTATTGAAAAGCCATGAGTACCTGCCGTTCACTCTTACAAGCACCTGACTTCCCGATGGCAAACTCAGAAGAGTTTGCTGTTCTCCGCCGTCAACATCTTGCCCCCCGAAGAGCGAAGTCCATGTGGATCCTCCGTCTATGCTCGCTTCAACCCGTACCTGCACTTCAGGACCTCCCGCACCGTACGTAATTTCCGATCCTAATACCGTAAAAGTCGCATTCACATTTCCTGTAGTTGTAACGGTGCCGTTTTCAGACACCGAAAATCTGTCTTCACATGCGGTTCCTCCTTGCGTGTTTCCTCCGGAATCACCACCGGAAGCTCCCCCGGTATCTCCGCCTGTCGTACTGCCTCCCGTATCTCCTCCCGTTGTGGTTCCGCCTGTGTCGCCTCCCGTTGTCGTGCCTCCCGTATCTCCGCCCGTTGTCGTTCCGCCTGTGTCGCCTCCCGTTGTCGTGCCTCCCGTATCTCCTCCCCCATATCCTGCAGTTTCACCACCGTCTTGAATGCCCGAAGAACCCAGCACACCGTCTACGCTGACTACTATAATGCGCTTCTCTCCGTTTAATCCCTGAATAATAATTTCTCCCGTTCTGTCTGGTATGCCATCGGGTTGGGTAAATACCACTTCGGGAAGACCCGAAGTATTGATAGTAGACGGTACGGGGTACGTTTCATCGTACTGCGGATCACGTATGGCATACGCATCTCCTTGAAACAACGTTCCTTCCTGCACATACAGCCCCCATGCGGAATTATTTTCACCGGATTGTGAAAGAATCTGAGCGCGACGCAATGCCTGCACAGTTTGCTCTGTTACAAGATCCAAATCGCTTCGCACTTGATAATTGCGATACATGGGAACTGTGAATCCCGCTGTAAGAGCTATGATTCCAAAAGTAAGTGCCGTCTCTATGGCGGTAAATGCTCTGCGTTTTCTCATGATGTGAGGAGGGGAGAAAATGTGGAGAACACTCTTGGGTTATAAGAATGTTTTCCTTGTACGTATCGAAGCATCAGCCATTACTGACATTTCCCACGACACTGTATATCGGAACAATGATAGCAAAAGCGATGGTACCTACGAGCGCTCCTATGAAGAGAAGGAGTAATGGCTCGAGAATGATAGGCAATTTTTCAGCAGTTTCAGATGCCTTCCTTTCGTATATTTTGGCTATTTTAAGCAGAGTTTCAGACAACGTTCCCGACCGCTCACCCGTCACCACTAATTGCTGGACAGAAACAGGAAGAAGTTTCTTTGTTTGTGGCATAAGTTCAAATGCTTTCGCAAAAGAGTCTCCGACATTAATGCGATGCAAAACTTGTTCATAGAATGTTTTGTATGCGTATACCTGCGTGACTCCCACAAGCGACTCCAATGCTTCCACCAACGGCACACCTGCACGAAGCAGTCCTCCGAGTATCACACCGAATCGTGCAATGGTCGCTTCTCGTGCCAAGGAGCCGATTCCGGGAATGCGAAACATACACCACTGCGTGACTGCTTTAAATCTGGTGAACTTGGAAAGAAGCGCCAGAAAAATAAAGAGCCCTATGAGAAGTGGCGCGAGAGTCATGCCGTACGCCTCAAAGAACTTGGTTATCTGAATAACAATTCGTGTCGTAAGCGGGAGTTCCACATTCAGGGAATAGAGCACCTGCACAAGGTTTGGCAGCACAAAAATTCCAAGTCCCATGACGATGATAAACATCATTGAAAGTACGATAGAGGGGTAAATCATCGCCATTTTTACCTTCTGCTTGAGTGCATGATCTTTTTCCTGCTGTTCGGAAAGATACTCCATGTTGCGCGCGAGATTTCCCGCATCTTCTCCTATGTGTACCAGTGCGATTTCATACGGAGTGAAAAAATATGTTTTATCCATGGCACGCCAGAGCGGTGCTCCGTTTTCTACGGATACCAAAATTTTGGCCACCATTTTCTTCACTGCCTTGGAACGAACTTCCGCCTCAAACGCTTTGAGAGAATCCAACAAAGGCAGTCCTGCATTCAACATGGTCGCCAGACTTTGAATAAACATATGCCTGTACTTGCCCATGCCGAGATAGTTCAGAGTTTGAAAGAATGCACTCACTCCACTTTCTTTCTTCTGCTCTCGTACCTCTATGGTAAAAGGCGTATTTGCCGACTCTTCTTCGGGAGCATCTTGCGTCTTTGATTCTTGAGATGTGGAATCTGCTTTCTTCCGAAAAGAAAACCATTTTCTCCTCTTCGTTTTTTCGGTGCTCTTTTTTAATTTTTTCGTATCCGTTGGAACTTTTTTTCTGTCCCCAAAACTGTTTGTGCTCTGTGAGGGGCTTTCTTTCACGGTATCCTGAGTCTCTGCCACTGCTTCTGTTGACACCTCTTGTTGAACCGGTGTTGCAGATTTTTTCGTCTTCTTTTTGTGTGTTGTCGCAGCACTGCGCTTTGGCGCAGTTTTCTTTTTTATTGCCTCAGATTTCTTACTTTTTCTTACCATGAGAATCAAAAATAATTTCCGGAGGCGCTGCCATACGCATGAGCTCTTCTATGGTTGTTATTCCTGCCATCACTTTTTCAAATCCGTCTTCGAACATCAGTTTCATGCCTTGTTTGCGTGCAAGATTATTGATGTCCGTGCTTGTTGCTTGGTTAATAATCAGATTTTCAATTTCCTGCGTGATAACCAAGAGTTCATGTATGCCCACACGACCTCTGTATCCCGTATTGCCGCAGGAATCACATCCCTTCCCTTTGTAGAGAGTTGTTTTTCCTCGGGTGAAAAACTTTTCCGCTCCCGTAAAGAGCTTGCGAGCTTCCGCACCTTGGATTGTATAACTGTATCTGCAATGCGGGCAGAGACGACGTACAAGACGTTGCCCTATAACAACCTCCAATGTGGATGCGAGTAAAAAAGGTTCCACTCCCATTTCTATGAGACGAGGCACTGCCGTGGCGGCATCGTTGCTGTGGAGAGTGGAAAAAAGTAAGTGACCTGTAAGTGCGGCATTCACCGCAATTTCAGCGGTTTCCGCATCACGTATTTCTCCCACCAAAATGACATCTGGGTCCTGACGGACGAGTGCGCGCAACCCCGTTGCGAATGTAAGACCGGCTTCCGCATTGGCTTGAATGTGATTGATACCCGTAATTTTGTACTCAACAGGATCTTCGATTGTGGAAATGTTCACATCCGGCGTGTTACGAAGAATGATGAGCGCATACAGCGTGGTGGATTTACCGGACCCGGTCGGTCCCGTAGTCAGAAGCATTCCGAACGGCTTATGAGCCGCCGCCTCCAATACTTTCTGGTTGTCGGATGAAAATCCAAGTCCCGAGAGCGTCAAATGACTGACATAGGAAGAGAGAAGTCGCATTACAATTTTTTCTCCGTCGACCACAGGAACCATGGATACACGAATATCCATCACGGAACCGTCGGGTGTTTTGTGACGTATGGCACCGTCTTGGGGAGTGAAGTGTTCGTCTATCCGCATGTTTGCTTCTATTTTTATCAGGTTTACCACACCTTCGTAATACACTTTCGGTATGCGACCCGCCTCGTGCATAACACCGTCCACACGAAATCGTACGATGGTGGTTTGCTGTCCTTGCGGCTCGAAGTGAATGTCCGATGCGCGCAGCTGAATGGCATCGTTTATGATCTCCACAAGAATTTCGGGGGCCACCTCTTGCTCGGCGTCCACAATCTGCTGGAAACGCGTTGCAAGGGGCTTGCGATATCGTAAGAACATTGCCTCTATTCCCTCTCTGGAGGCATATACATACTCTATTTTGCCGGTAAATTTCTCCGCTTCAGTTTCTTTTTTCCCCAGTCCGAAAAGCCCTCCGCCGGATTTCTTCTTTACTTTGACTGCAGCCGGTTTTGATTTTTTTGCACCATTGACCTTCGCATCTTTCTTCTTTTCATCTTCTTCGGGAAGAATCGCCTCTTCTTTTCCCAGATTTATGCGAATAATTTCATCCAAGTTTTCCATCTGCGGATCTGTGGTTGCAACGGTGACCGCATTACCCTTGCGTGCAACAACGATGATGTAGAACTTACGTGCAACAGCCTCTGGAAGAGAAGCGATATCGTCTCCGGCCGGCGGCTTGGACTGTAAATCATAAAATTCCAATTTGTAGTGTTCCGCCAACGCACTCTGCACAAGATTCGGCGTGAGCAAACCTTGCTCCGTGAGCACGCTCATGAGCGTGGTCTTTTGTGACTTCGCTTCAAGCAGTGCGGTGTTGAGCTCTTCTTCGGAGAGATAGCTCTGCTGTACCAGTACTTTGCCGATGTCTGTATCTTCAAGTGGCATATTATCAGAGGGCAGCTTTTACGGTTTTGATTATTTGCGTGATGGGAGTGTTTGATTTTACAAAGTATCCCACCGCTCCGAGTTCTTGCGCACGAATACGATCTTCTTCCTGACCAAGGTTGGACAGAATGATTACTTTTATCTTTTTCTTTTTTACATCCAGCTCTTCCATGAACGTAAATCCGTCCATTTGCGGCATAATGAGATCTAAGAGAATCATGTCGAATTTATTTTTTTTCGCCACCTCCAGCGCTTCCAGTCCATTGATGCAGGTGGTGGTTACAAATCCTTCATGACCGAATTTCAACTCCAACGCATGTGCGAGAGGGCGCTCATCTTCCACTATGAGAATCTTATTTCCCGCCTTGGCTTTGCCGGAGGTTGATTTTGTATCTGGCGCCTTTTTTGCAGGCATAAGAAGAGCTGTAAATCCTCTTATTCTAGCAGAAAAACAGATTTTGGGCAATATGCTCTATTTCTCCGATAATTACGGGGAACTCTGCTGGTAAATTGCGGGGCAGACTGTACACTTTTGTCGTAGTTTTCCTTTCTGCACACGTCGTTCTCTCCCATGAACAAACGAGCTCTGATTTCCGTCTCTGACAAGTCCGGTATCGAAGAATTTGCACGCGCACTTACGAACCTCGGCTATGAAATTCTTTCCACAGGAGGAACTGAGAAAGCCCTAACGGAAGCCAAAATACAAGTAACACCCGTGGAAGACATCACGCAGTTCCCGGAATGTTTCGGCGGTCGCGTAAAAACCATGCACCCGATGATTATGGGCGGTGTTCTGTTTCGCAGAGACAATAAACAAGACCAAAAAGAGGCTGTGCAACACGGCATAGGCCCCATAGATATCGTCGTTGTGAATTTATATCCGTTCGAAGAAACGGCGAAAAAAGGAGACGCCACGTATGCAGAGCTTATAGAGAAAATTGATATCGGAGGACCCACGCTGCTTCGCAGTGCGGCGAAAAATCATGCCGATGTAACGGTGGTATGCGACCCTGCGGATTACGACCGTGTACTGGAAGAATTGCAAAGTGAAAAAAACACTTCGGATGCACTGCGCAAAGAACTGGCATTGAAAGTGTTCACACATACCGCTGCCTACGACAGTGCCATTGCCCAAACCCTTTCGGAAAACTCCGTGCGAGGACTCATACTCACCAATGGTATGAATCTTCGGTACGGAGAAAATCCGCACCAGTGGGGACAATTTTTTGACTTCCATAACAAGGAGCGCACATGGCAAGTGCTACAGGAGGAAAAGCAGATGAGTTACCTCAATATTTTGGATGCGGATGGTGCCATGAATTTGGTGTGCGAGTTTCCGGAGCCTGCTGCTGCGTGCATTAAGCATGCCAACCCAAGCGGAGTGGCTTCTCATAGCGATATTGCAGAAGCTTTCCAGCGCAGTTACGACGCAGACAGGCTCTCTGCCTTCGGAGTGATAATCGCCTTCAATCGAGAGTGTCCGAAAGAAGTGGTGGAAAAAATTCTGGAGCAGAAGATTTTTGCCGAAGTGCTTATAGCCCCTTCTTTTTCCAAAGAGGCGCTGGAGTTGCTCCGTAAGAAACCCAAAATTCGCGTGTTGCAATGCAAGTGTCCTCAGCAGACGGAGCAAATAACATATCGCTCCATGCTAGGCGGAATACTGGTGCAAGACGCCGATACGAAGGTGGTTACAAGAGAAGATCTGACGTGTGTGACAGATGTGAAACCCACGGATGCACAAATAGAAGATCTGCTCTTTGCATGGAAAGTCGTAAAACACGCCAAGAGTAATGCCATCGTTTTCGCGAAGAATAACGTGACCACGGGCATAGGGTGCGGACAAACAAGTCGCGTGGATTCCACGGTCATTGCTGCCGGTCGCGCAGCCGATAAGGCAAAGGGGTCTGTAATGGCAAGTGACGCATTTTTTCCGTTCCCCGACTCCGTGGAAGAGGCGGCAAGAAACGGAATAGTTGCGATTATTCAGCCGGGAGGTTCCATACGGGACGACGAGGTGATCGCAAAAGCAAATACACTCTGTATTCCCATGGTCACCACGGGCATACGAGGGTTCAGGCATTAGGAAGCCGGTATTCCGATTCGATTATCTGGAGAATTTTTTTGTTTTTGCAATGTTGCGGATTTCCTTTCCTATGCCGAGGAAGGAATGGTAGTTCAGCGGAAACTCCAGGAAGACGTGGAGCAAACTGAAAAAGCCGAGAGTGGCTATGCCAAGACGATAATCTGCCACATACAAACCGACAGATGCCCCCCAAAGGAGCAGCGTGGTTACAACGAATGATGTCGGTACCTTGTGCCACTTAATAATGGATGTTTTGGAGAACCAGTTGAGATAATGATACGTGTAGGCGAACGCAATGAATCGCATGATCATAATTCCTATGACGGAATTATAGATATCACCGGAATCCGCCAATGACTCAAATCGTAAAAATTTGGCTATGGAAAAATGAAGTGTTTCAAAATATCCGTAGCTCACCCGAATGTACTCACTGACCACCGATGAACGCTCCGGTACCAGTACAAAGCACAGTACTGCCGAAAGCAGAAGTACCGCAACGGAAAGAAGTCCGGGGATACTTCTGTTTCTTAACGCCCCGAAAAGCATGAATGCTCCCGTGAAGAAATACACATGAATAATGCTTGGGATAAATATGGCGAGATAGAAGAGGTTATTTAAAAGAAGCAGACTGATAAAACTGATGGCAACAACCGCAAATATTTTCAAGGAAACGGATCGGATAACTATAAGCGCGAGAGAGGCTAAAAACGCACTGTAAATGATGGTGGGCTGCACATATTGCATTGCAGGTACAAAGTGACCTGCGAGGGAAGCGGCGGCAAACGATACGAGAAAGAGGTAGTCATACTTACCGCTCGTGTAATAATTCTTCGTGTGGAGCCATCCGATTTCCGTGAAGTAATGCAGCGGACCGAGTACCGCGTACGAAAAAAGAAACAGTTCAAATGGCACTGCAAAAGCAGTGAGCAACGAGAGAATCATTAAACCGATATTGAGGTAGTCGAGTGATGCGGTCTTCATAGTGGCATCGTAGCACCTACAGGCTCCTGCGACCCGCAAGTGACTCTTTCAAGGTGACTTGATCTGCAAATTCTATGTCCGCCCCCATGGGAAGTCCGTGCGCCAAACGTGTGACCTTGAATACGATTCCTTCCAACTGCTGTCGTATGTATGTTGCTGTTGCTTCTCCTTCTATGTCCGGATTTGTGGCAACAATCACTTCGTCCACTCCGCCCGCTCTGCACCGTTGCAATAACTCTGCCAATTTCAGTTGTTGAGGCCCCATGCCATCTATGGGGGAGAGTACCCCGTGCAGCACGTGGTACACACCCTTGTACGATGCCCGCTCGAAAGCGATGACATCCAACGGATCTTCCACTACAAGAATGGTACTTCTGTCGCGAGAAGAATCCGTGCAGATGGGACACTTGTCTTGGAGAGTGACCATTTCACAATCAGAGCAGTACTTCAGCTCTGTTTTGAGTTGAACGAGTGATCTTCCCAGTCCTTCCGGAGACGCTTTGGAACTGCGTAAGAGGTGAAAAGTGAGACGCTCTGCTGACTTCGGACCAATGCCGGGCAACTTGGAAAACTCTTCTATTGTCTGCTGAATTTGAGGAGGGAGGAGAGACATCTTTTGCAGTATACCTAGTACTCCTCTCCTTTGCGTAACTTCTTTCTTATTTCCTTTTCCCGTACTTTTTGCCTCTTATCCAGTCTGGATTTTCCCTTTCCCAAACCAAGAAGTACTTTGATATATTTCCCTGCTCTCATTTCCAGCGGAATAAGAGAAACACCTCTCTCGACCAAAGCCGAATTGAGTCGTTCTATATCTCGTGTGGAAAGCAGCAGCTCTCTGTCTCTTCCGGGATTGTACGTTTCCAGTCCCGATGCATACGGGTACGCAGCGATGGTAGAGCTCTTGAGTACGGGCTTTCCGTGCAAAAAGGAGACATATGCCCCCGCTAAGTTTGCATGGCCCATACGGCAAGATTTGGCCTCTTGCCCCGTAAGCATAAGCCCGGCCTCCAGAGTATCTGTAATCTCGTAGTCGAATGACGCTCGCCTGTTTGTAGCCACAGTCTTCATGCTGATTGGCAGTATGCTTGAAATAGCTTTTAGAGCCAATAAAAAGCGGTTATTCGCGGATATCAGACGGGCAATTACTTGACAGCCTTGACAAATTTCAGTAATATTCCCACGTCAGCACTGCTTTCCCTGCGTATTCTTCCCGGTGTGTTTTATGGCAAATCGAGCAGAATACGCAGCGGCGAACGCCGATGCGATTCGCAAAATAAGGCATTAAACTGCTGGCACAGATTTCCGGGCTTTTCTGCTCTTGTAGGAAAGCCCGATTCTTTATGCTACCAAAAAAAGAGAGTCGCACATTCTTGCACGGACCGCAGAACACAGGAAAGAATTTCTTCTCCTTTCCAGAGCGCTACAAATGCTCCCAGTGCTATGAACGGTCCGAATGCTATGGAACTGTTTCGTTGTATGCGCTTGGTAAGCAGAAGTAACACTGCAACGGCAGCACCGAAAATGTAGGAGGAAAATAGCATAACAGTAACGAGCTCCCATGTTCCAAGCAGTGCGCTGATGCCTATGGAAAGCAGTATGTCTCCGCTTCCTATCCATCTCCCCTTACTCACCAGCCACTGGCCGGCAAAGAATCCTACCCCGAGAGCAAAAGCCCAAGGGTCAAAAACGCCGCGTTCTGCCATAAACAACAGTGCTGTTCCAATGAACGTCGCATTCAAGACATCCGGTATGCCCTGTGTTCTTATGTCGATTGCAGCAATAAGAAGCAATGACCACAGTGCCATACTCAGAATAATGGCGGATGTTATGGTTTCGGCATGAATCCAAGCGAAGACAAACAGTAAACCTGAGAGTATTTCTACCGTGGGATAGATCACTGAAATATGTTTTTTGCAGTACTGACACTTTCCTTGTAAAAACAAGTAACTGAGTACCGGTACGAGATCTGTGGCACGAAGTACATGCCCGCAACTCATGCAAGAGGATCGTCCTCCCAAGCTGCGCCCGCAAGGCATACGCATAATGAGCACATTTCCAAAGCTACCGAAAACAAAACCCATAACCAAAAAGCTTAGTGTGAGAAATACCGTCATGAGTCCGGAGCTAAACATGTACGAAGAAGACTATCACAGTATTCTATCCTCGCACGAGCTTCGCTATGCGCTTTGAATGAATGGCGAACACTCCGCAAAGTGCCAACATGGAGGCAATCCACAGTTCGATTCCCGAACTCGGAAGATTGTCCGGTGAATGAGTCATGGGAGCCACTTCCGTCGGAGCAACGTACTCATGCATGGCAGCCACTTGTGTGTCAGGTGCGACTGCTTCTCCTTCCCATGCGGTATCTTCCCATGTGTCATTCCAATCATTGGGAGCAGCAAGTTCATCTTGGTTGTAAGCAAGATCTTGCAACGCTTCGAATTCATCGTCCCATGTGTCATCCCATACGGCATCCCAGTTATCTGCAGACCCTTGATCTTCTTCCGAAGCCAAAGGCGGATCCGGCCACTCGTCGGTGTACCCTCCCCAGCCTTCATCTTCCGTAGTTTCCATATTTGCGATGGCGTCGAGATCCCAGTTTTCAGGTACGCCCTTCTTCGGAGGTGGAGGATCGTTACGCTGACCATACTTGTCCACAACATACTGCGCACGCTGGGAAATTCGTGCTTGTTCGCCCTCCTTTAAGCTTTTCTGTGCGGACGTGGCATCGGAAACAGTGTACTGATCCTGCGGTACGGTCAGCCATGCGGTTACAACCGGAGAACCGTACTCGTAGGTGTAATAGATTCCAAGAGCCAACGTACCGCCTACCACAGCACCGGAGAGCTGCCTCAGAACCGAGGAGCCATGTACGTTTTTCTTTGTGCTGGTTTTCTTTTTTGTGGGCATTTTTTTTAAATGTTCTGGTCAGTATAGCAGATTTTACATCTTTCGCCAAGGGGCTAGTGCTTCTTTTTGGAGCGTAGCAGGCTGCTTTTGTATTTCTTCGGTTCATAGGAATCCAATCTCTCAACGCTGCAATGCAGTAAATCCTCTGTAATGCCCGGAGGAAGCTTTTGGTCATAACCCAACACTATAAGATCCGGTTGAACCGTACGTACGGGATACATGTAGTCACTTTCATCCCCCAGCAATACCCTGGCTTCAGGATACTCTTTCCGGATTTCCATCATTCTCTTTTTTTCATTATGTGTGGGGAAAAAACCTTTGATGCGTTTTACAGTCGTATCCCGCGCTATGACAACAGAGAGGTCACCGCGTGAACTTGCCTCTTTCAGAACATAGTGATGCCCCGGATGCAGATGATCGAATGTTCCAAAAACAAGTACTCGCATAGGAAATCATGCTATCGGAATTTACCTCTGTGGAAGAATCGAAAGTATTATTTATTTCCAAGATCCACCGCGTAGATGCTCTTGGAATCCAAGACATAGAGCCGAGATTCATCGGGATCCACGTATATGTCTTTAAGAATATCTATTTCGCCTTCCAGCACGTACTGGCGAATATAGGTGGATTCTCCCGTTGCGCCTCCGTCCGCCACGACGATTACTCGCTTATTGGCAGAATCGAGGAAGTAGAGATTTCCGTCCAGCACTTTAAAGACCTTTGTGGCATTCTCGAGGATAGAACCGGGAAGATGGCGAATAACGAAGGGTCGCTGCTCTCCTCTAAACAGTTTTACCACCTCTCCGTGCTCTTTAAGTACGTAGACATTTCCGTCTATGGTCATATCTATCGCACCGTTTAAATCGCCGTTCACGTTGTATTCCGAAGGGGCCGCATAGCGGTTCGAATATCTCTCATATTTGTAAATTTGGTTGTTCTCCGGTGAAAGAACATACATATAGCGAAGCCAGGCCTCCATGTCTTTTCCGGTGATCCACCCTGCGGGATCTTCTGTTTTCATGGAAGTCGGCTGGTCTGCAATAAGCTCTATGACACTGTTCGCATTTGTTTGGAATACGAGAGTTTGGTATCGGGGGAATGACACTCCATGAAGTATTTGCTCATTGTTTGTGATGGAATCCGGGTCTTCTATGGAATTTAACAGCACACGATAAATGTCTGTTTGGTCATAGACGGCAAACTCTCCGTCTGCAAGACCGATAAGTCCTTCGGCTGACACGTTCTGATTTTTGCCGGTCAGACTGACGACCGTACGAGGAGAGAGACGAATGATATTGTTGATTTCCTCTCTCTTGGTGCGAATGCGGCCGAGCAGATCGTGAGCCTGCGATCGAAACAACTTGTCTTCGTTATCCATGACCTGTTTGGCACGCTCTTCTGCTCTTTGCAATATGGCATTGGATGAATCCACTTCACCGGTCAGATACCTGTTTTCTGCCGTGCGTAAATCGGTCTCTATTTCTTCTATAAGTTGCTCAAGTTCCGCGCGCGTTTTGCTCCGTTGACTGTACGTAGACAGATTCACTGTCATCCATACTATGAGAAATACGGCCAAAATTCCTGCGAGCAAGAACATGTTCGCACGTTTTTTCTTCGCAGGATCTTTCAAGTCGGAAACGAATCCTGTTGCCTTGTCCGATACGCGTCCGAACAATCCCAAGGAAGAAATGGCATCTGCAATCCGCGACCACACTCCTTTCAACCCTTCCATTAGGGTTGTCATAATTGATTGTGATTGTGAAAAAGCATGCTGTCCTTTTCCCGAACGACGACGATCGGATCGTTGTTTCAGCGGCGCACTTCTTGAGGGAGCGACCCCTTCCACATGCATAATGCCAATCGCTGCCATTTCCTTCTCTGCTTCCAGTGCAATGGTAAGCTCATCTAACAACTGATCTCCTCGAACCGCATTCTGCGCAAGTTGTGCCGGAGTCAGTGTTCGCAGAAGACGTTGTGTGCTGAATATAAGGACATCTTTAGGCTCTACGACTCCGCTCGCGATATGGACGAAGGCGGGGGTGGGTTTTCCGCGTGTGTACTCCGTTATTTGACTCGCAGCTCCGGCTCGCACCACATAGGCCTCTGCTCTTCCTGCGTGCGAAACATGCAGTGTGTGATCTGAATCCACTATGGCAATAATTGCATGAATATCATCAATTTTACGTGCCAACAACAAGCCTTTAAAGAGGCCGTTGAGTTCTTTCAGCGTACCATCCAAACGAGAACCGGGTTCTCCCTCGGTGTCCAAGAGAGCATTTTTTACAATGCTCAAAGACTCTTTCTCCAGTGTTTTAGCCTCCTGAGCGCTCGCATGAACCTGCAAAAGAATGCATACTTTTTCCCCCGCATTCGATTTTAAACCGGTGGCGAGAAGCTTTATGCCTCCGACGGATTTGGTATGCCCAGTCTGCACGCTAATGTCCATTAGGCTTGCAGGCTACCTTATTTTAATAAAATCGAGCAAGCGCGGTCTCTTGCGCTTCGCTCCTCTTGCCTCCGCATATCCTCTCGATATTCGCATCTTTTCCGAAGATTTTTTATGTCCAAAACAAATTTCTCGAATAAAAATTTGTTTACCTTAAGCCATAAAACCGATGCTCCTGCAGAGAGGCCATTGCATAAATTACCAAAAAAGAGTAGGCTGCGGGCAGATGAGAAATCATCGTATCTACTATTTACACAACTCTACGAATGAAGACAGTTGGAGAGTGGTTGCAGGGAAGTAACAATTCCCCTCAACCGGAAAAGCGAGAAAGGGTAACGCCGGAAAATCGCTCTCAATCTCAAAAGCCCGGGTCGAACAGACGACCGGGACGAAATTACCCCGCCCGACATGGCGGAAAACAAGGACAGCCTCAGCAAGCAGCTGCGGCAGGAAAACCACAAGGCGACCGCAACGGTTTGCGTATTTATCCTCTCGGAGGATTTGAGCAAATCGGTCGTAACTGCATGTGCATAGAAGTGGATGGAGACATCTACATTGTGGATCTGGGACTTCAGTTCCCGGATGAAGACATGCTGGGTATCGATTACCTCGTACCCGATATCTCTTGCCTGAAAGGAAGAGAGCATCGGATTAAGGGGATGCTCTTTACGCACGGTCACTTGGACCACATCGGAGCGGTGCAACATCTGCTTCCGGGGCTTCATTTCCCCACGTGCTACGGCACCAAGTTGACCATGGCATTTGTTCGCAAACGCCTGGACGAGGAAAAGCTCACCGGTAAGGCGCGGCTCAATGCCGTTAACTACGGTGAAAAAATTCAGCTCGGCAAAGTGCAGGTGGAATTTCTGCGTGTCACACACAGTATTCCGGACTCCGCTGCCATCGCATTGCACACTCCGTACGGAACAATAGTGCACACCGGAGACTTTAAATTTGACCTTACGCCCATGAACGAGCCACCCGCAGACTTTCAGCGGTTGGCCGAATTGGGAAAACAGGGAGTATTGGCGATCATCGCTGACTCCACGAATGCAACGAAGCCCGGAAACAGTACGAGTGAGTCGGAAATTTCGGAGACTCTTTTCAATCTCATACGAGATGCCGACGGACGTCTTATTATTTCCACATTCAGCTCACTCTTAAATCGCATTCAGCAGGTCGTGGACCATGCGAAACAGTTCAACAGAAAAATTTTCATATCAGGCAGAAGCATGCAAACGAATATCGAAATTGCACAGAATCTCGGATACATAAAAGCTCCGCGAGGACTTATTCGAAAAGCCGGCCCCGGTATGGAAAAATTCCCGGACAAGGAAGTGCTTATTATTACAACGGGAAGCCAAGGTGAAGAAAATGCGGGCTTGGCTCGCATCGGACTCGGTACACACAGGCAAATTGCCGTGAAGAAAGGCGACACTGTCATTTTGAGTTCAAACCCGATTATCGGAAATGAACGTGCCGTCTCCAAGGTAATCAGCAACCTTCAGTTGAAGGGTGCAAAAGTAAAAACAAATGCGGAACTGGCTTTGCATACCACAGGTCACGGACATCAGGGAGACTTGCTGATGATGCACAGACTCGTACAAGCTCGTCATATTATTCCCGAGCACGGCGAACCGCACATGCGTCAAACCCATGCGGATCTTGCGCGAAAAATCGGGTATCAAGACAACCAACTTCACCTGCTTTTGAACGGTGAAATTCTTGAGTTCGATACAGACGGAAACGCCAGAAAGAGTAAGCAGAAATTCACGGTAAACGACATCATCATAGACGGTCGCAGCAGCGCAAGTGAAGGACAGCGAGTGATAAACGATCGCAAGATTATGAGCGAAGGAGGTATGATTTCCATCATCTTCCGCGCCTACGCCGAAAGTAAGCGTCTTGTGGGGAATCCCGACATTATTACGCGCGGTCTTATTTACGGGTCTGAGCAGCAAGAAATAACTGCCGAAATTATTCAGACTGCAAAAAAAGCATACGAAGACGCATTGAACCGCGGTGAGAAAGACCGCAAAGCCCTGAAGCGAGCGGTAAACGGAGCACTCTACCGATTCTTTGATCGTAAACTGAGCAGAGAACCGATGATCGTTCCGATTATTGTTGAGGTATGAGGCACCGTGCAGTCCTCTTTGATCTCGACGGAACACTGGTAAACACGATAGGTCTCTGGGCGGAGGCCTATCTTGCAACACTTCGTGAAGCGGGAGTGGAGTTGAGCATGGAAGATTTTCTGAAAACGACCTACACGCAAAACCGTCACTTCGAAGAAGTATTGAAAGACTTTTCATTGGATGTTTCGCGAGCAGACTCTTTTCGTTCGAGCCGAGATGGCAGATATATGGAACTTCTCCGTACTGCGCCATTGTGGCTTGAAGGTGCGCAGGAGGTTCTTGGTCTTGTGCAGAAAACGTACATGACGGGCATTGTCACGGGATCTCATCTTCACTACATAGAAGCGATGGAAACGCAGTTGCCGCTGCGAAGCATCGTTCCGATTATCATCACTTGTGATGACATGAAAGGTCGCACAAAACCGCATCCGTACGGACTGCTTCTCGCATGCGAAAGGCTTGGCGTCGCACCCGAAGAGTGTGTGTATATCGGAGATCAGGAATTTGATATTGCCGCAGCAAACAGTGCGGGCATGACCAGTTGCCTGTTGTGGACTCACTACACTCCTGCCACGGCAGACGAGTACGCAGATATGACCGTAACATCTCTTCGGGAGATTCCGTCGCTGCTTGGTATCAGCTGAGAATTTCCGGCTGCTCTCCCAAGCGCTGAAGAATGTGAACCAATGCCCAGGTGACACGAATCACATCTCGCATGTCCACCCACTCTTCCTTGGTGTGCACTCTGTGTGCGCCGTTGGCATAGTTGATAGTCGCTATTCCTTTGTTGGTAAGGTCTCCGGCATCGCTGCATGCACGGGTAATTTGCATGTCTGTGGTAATGCCAAGCTCTTCATGTACGGAACAGATGGCTTGTATGAGCGGCATGTTCGGATTGTGCTCATACCCTTCGCGACGGGCGGTATATTCGAGATGCACATGGGGATCGAATTCCCCCGACGCACTGAACTGATACTTAATGCTGTCGATAATGCGTTGATACTGTTCCAGAAGGTTCTCGGCATCGAGAGAACTGAACGCACGAACCTCTCCTTCCAAAACAGCAGTCTCCGCAACCTGGTTGACGGAATCTCCGCCGTGAATTTTTCCGATATTTGCATACAATCTCTCGTTAATCTTTCCCTGCGGGAACTGTGCGACCGCAGCAGCCGCCATATGAATGGCGCTCACTCCTTTCTCTGCTTCGAATGCGTGTGCAGCAGTTCCTACGAACACGACTCGAAAGTTACGCTTGTACGGACCTGCAATAACAAAAGCACCAGGGTCGTCCGCACGGTCGAGCAACATGCCCTGCTTGGCACGCAAATAGGACTTCTGAAGACTGTTGACACCTACGCCGCCTATCTCTTCTCCGACTGTAAAAAGAACGTCCACGGGGCAACAGGGGAGGTTGTTCTCTTGTACGAAACGCAGTGCTGTCAGAATCTGAAAGAGGCCTGCTCCGTCATCCGCCGTAAGCACGGTCTGACCGTTGCTGTGTAGAATATTGCCCTTCCGTATGACTTTTACTTCCTTGCAGGGCATGACACTGTCCATGTGCCCGCCGAGCATGAATGCATTTTCTCCTTCTCCTATCTGACCGATAAGGTTACCTGCGGGGTCAATGCGAGTACGTGCTTTTAGGTGCAGAAGTTCCTTTTCCAGAAGCGCACACATTGCCTTCTCCTCCCCCGGAGGGTTATCGGTTTCCAGAATCTCCACGAAGAACGGATATCGCTCTTCTACAAAGTCAGAGAATGATTTTGGATACGTTTTCACGAAGGCAATTGTAGCATGGTACAAAACAATCTACATCAAATAGGCTCGGTTCGTATGGAATTTCGTATGGAGAGTAGTAGTTCCCGGGATCTTGAGTCTGCTTCTTCGTATGAATCCGCCGTGAGCAGGAATTTCAGCACAAACGAATGTCCGCCCGATGCCCTGCCGACCATATCGCCGATGTTGCGGTTGTGCGTGACTGAAAAAATAGCATTCTGCCCGTTGAGACAAGAGTAATCGATCTCTTTTAAAATACCGTTTTCAGGAGCAAAAACTTCTGCGACGGCAGCGTACAAAAACGGCGTGGATGCAACACCCGGGTCCGTGCCGAGTGCGGAACGTATCAGCCCCATGTCAAAATCTCCTCCGCATGTGTGTTGCACCATTTCCGCGCGGAAACCTCCGCCTCGCGATGCGACTTCTATGAGCCTGCACTCCTGCTTTGCCCTGTCGAAAAATACTTCGACATGCGTGGCACAATAGTTTGCTCCGAGTGCCTTGAGAGACTGTATGACCGCAGTGTTTACGATATCTTGCTCCTCTGCGGTGAGGTCGTAGGGCATGATGCGAATGGGAAGATGGTGATCTCTAAAACCCATGTCTTCCGGAAGCACATATTTACAAATGGGAGTCAGGTACGGCTTTCCGTTCACGACGAACGCGTCGACTGTCAGCTCTTCTCCGGTAATACATTCTTCCACAAGCAAGTGGTTGCGGTAGTCAGGTCCGTCTATTTCCTTGGGATAATGATGCAACTGACCGAGGAGAGTGCCCTCTTCCCCCGCGAGAGCATCCAGAAAAAAGCGGATAGTGGAATTCAATTCTTCTTCGTTTTCCACACGAGCGACATACTTGGAATGAATGCCCGCTATCTGTTTTACAATGAGTGGAAAACCATGTTTTTCCACCAGTGGTCGGGCACCTTCCGCGGAGGTGACCAACACGAAATCTGCGGAGGGGACACCGCTCTCTGCAAAAGCTTTTCTCATCAAATATTTATTTCGGAACTTCGGAGCGTCCTCCATGGAAACGGAGGGGAGTCCCAAATATTCTGCCACAGCGGATACCAGCAACGTAAAATCTTCAAAGCGGGTGAGAACGGCATCGTACTGTGCCCCTTCAAGCACCTTCTCTATCTGTCTCCAATCAAAAATATCGTCCAACACATGAATGGTACCGAAATCGGATTTGTATTCGTCTTTCACTTCCGACGCATCTATGAGGAGATCTAGTTCCATGCCTGCATCGCGAGCGGAGACCAGATGAGAATGTTTGCCGCGAAAGCCGATAAAGAGAATGCGTTTACCTGTAAGTTCCATGAGATTGTGCGTGATCATAACACATGTTTTATTGCGACAATTCGAGCAATGCGGGAATGGGGAACACCTCCATATCCGCCTGTGAGATCAGCAGTTCTATTTCGGAAGGGTGAATGGGGGCGGAAAGAAGCGGTGCAAACTCTCCTCCTTCTTCAATGTACGTACGAATCTCTTCGTAGCCCTGCGCATAGACCGCATCCTTGGTGAACGCACCGTGAGAGGTGCCGTCTTTTAATCCGCGTTTCACTCGCAACGTATGTGTCCATGCATCTTCTTTTGTGCATCCTTCATCGCACAGAAGTTGCCACGTTTCTCTGAAAGAATGATTCAGTGCGGTGCGCACGGCCAAGTGACGTTGGAATATCCGCGGATGACCCTGCGGATTTTCTATGTAGCAAGCCACACCCTCCTCCACCAGTCGTCCGCGAAGAGTGCCAACGTGCAAAATCGGCTCCTTCTGCGCTCTGCCCCTCTCGCTCCTGAGTACATGCACACCTATCTCATGACGCACCAATGCAGGCAATTCTTCTTCCGAAATAAGCACGTCCGAACGGACGGCCACTTTTTTGCTCCACTGATTCACGTACATTCTGCTGGAACAGTCTTCGACGATTTCCAAGGTCCATCCTTCGGCAGCACATTCTTTCATGGCTACCTGAAAAGCGGCAATGACAGCGTTTGCATCTACATTGCCTTCTTCGAGAGGCGATTCTCCCGTCGGCATATCGCTTACCTCGGTCACGGGGAAAAGTACCTGACTCAGTTGTGAAAATTCATCGTCCTGACCGACGAGCTGCAGAAGAAGTGCAACCCCCTTCGTGTGTCCTATGCGATCTCTGTAGAGAGCGTCTGTTTCGTGCTCCACCATAAAATCGGGGAACTCCGGAGCAAGAACGTGCTGATCTTTGTAGGTAAAAAGAGGTTCCTGAATTTCCCCCGCAAAAAATTTCTCTCTCTGTTCCCTTTCGTTTGATGGGTGTAAACACACCGAAAACTCCATATGCGCTTCGGCATCCACTATGGCCTTCGTAATTTCTTGGAATAGGGTGCGCTGATTGCTCATATCTCTAGCCTACACGACCTGCGAAGGATTCTCAGGAGGAAGTTGAAAATCTTCCGACGCCTTCAATACGTATTTGGATCTTCCTTGCGCCGCGAAACCTTCGAACGGTGTCCACCCGCACGCGGAGTGAAGTTCGCTTGCACGTACAATCCATTTTTCAGACGGATCTATGATGAGAATATCCGGACTGGAACCCTCCGTGATATCCTGTTTCCCCAGTCGATAGATGGCGTTGGGATTTGTGAAGCAGAGACGAATAATATCACCGTAAGAAATAATTCCTTTTGCGGCGGACGTAAGCAGCAGAGGAAGCATGGTCTCCACTCCGGGAACGCCACTGGGCGCGGAGAGCGGGGGATGCTGCCGCTTTTCTTCCAGAAGATGCGGGGCGTGGTCTGTCGCAATACAATCCACTGTTCCGTCCGCAATTGCTTTCCATAGCGCCGCAGAGTCGGCATCGGAACGGATAGGAGGATTCATTTTGACCAATGTTCCCAATTCTTTGTAGTGGCCCGTGTGCAGGTAGAGGTGATGAGGTGTGACTTCGCAAGTCACCGGCAGTCCTTCCGCTTTTGCCTGGCGCACATAATCCGCACCCAACGCAGTGGAAAGATGTGCCACATGAAACCGTGTTCCGAAGTTCCGCACGAGCGTGACTGCGTACTCTATGGAGATAGCTTCGGACTCAGCAGGTCGCATGATGTCGTGTGCCGACACGTCATTACTGGTCGTGGCGGCCGCAGCCGTTGCATTTGCCAAAGGGTCTTCGCAGTGTGCCGTAATGGAACAACCTATCTCGCTGCACATTTTAAATGCTTCATGCACCGTCTCCGGCTCTATTTTCAGGTTCCCGGTCGAGTTTTCCAAAAAGAGCTTTAAACCGCAGCAACGCTTTTTAAGGTGCTTCATTTCTTCGGACGTACCGGTCCACACGGACCGAAGTTCCTGCAAATGCTCGGGTTGCGTGGCTCCCATAAAAAACCTGATGTCGCAATCTTGCACCTGCTCCGCTCGCCGGACTTTATCTGTCAAAGCTTCCACGGTGAATGTGGGAGGATTCGTGTTGGGCATTTCACAAACGGTGGTTACGCCCCCCGCTCGCGCCGCTTTCGACTCCGAAAGCATCGTCGCTTTATGTGTGAGCCCCGGTTCGCGGAAATGAACGTGGCAATCTATGAGTGCCGGAACAATGAGCATACCCTCCGCATGAATTTCTCTGTCCGCAGTTTGTTCTTTTGCACCCAGAGAAACCACTCCGTTTTGAATATATATGTCCGTTATGCTTTCACCGTTTTGATGTATGAGTGTGCCACCTCGGATAAGAAGAGAGCTCATTTCGCAGCACCGAGAAGCATACTCAAGAGTGCCATGCGAGTAACCACTCCGTTGTGTGCCTGGCGAAAGTACGCTGCTTTGGGAAGGTGATCCACCGCCGTATCTATTTCGCCGACTCGAGGAAGCGGGTGCATAACGATACAATCTTTCCCTTCAAGATGTTTGGTGGTGAGCACGTACTTGAGCTTCAGACGCTCATACTCGGAGTGATCTGCAAATCTCTCCTTTTGTACCCTTGTCATATACACAACATCTGCGTGGAGACCTTCTTCTATTTCTTCGACCTCTTCGTATTTCAGACCTTTCTCTGTAAAGAAGCTCGTAACTTTCTGAGGCATGGTGAGTTCTTTGGGTGATACCAAAGTAAAGGACACGTTTTTGTACAGGCCAAGCAGGAAGCTGAGCGAATGTACCGTTCTGCCGTAACGCAAGTCTCCGACCATGGTGATGTGCAGTCCGTCTATTTGTCCGTGCTCTTTTTGAATGGTGTACAAGTCCAGAAGTGCCTGCGTAGGGTGCTGACTCGGTCCGTCACCTGCGTTTACGAACGGAACCGGGCTGACACTTGCCGCCTTGTCTGCACTGCCTGCATCGGGATGGCGCATGCAGATAATATCTGCGTACTGGCCCACAACCATGATGGTGTCTTCTATGCTTTCTCCTTTGTACAGAGAGCTGAACTGAAACCCGTCTGCCGTCACAACGTCTCCGCCCAGGCGATGCATTGCAGCCTCGAAACTCAAGCGTGTACGTGTGCTGGGTTCATAAAAAAGACTGGCCAAAATTTTCCCCTTCAGTCGGTCGTCTCCTCCGCTTCGCAACACGACCTCCATCTCTTTGGCAACGCGCAAAATAGCGTCCGTGTCGTCTCGTGAGAGCTGTTTAGTGGACGTTAAGTGCTGGAATGGCAGCGTCATTTTGTGCCCGTAGAGTAGGGAGAATGTGCATAGTTGTCCAACGAATTACGCAGTTCTTCTTTGGCTCGAATGTGGAGTATGCGCGGAAAAACGCTACAATTTGCCCAATGTCCACCCGCGCCATAGCCACCTCCACCCTCTGGCAGCTCGCCAGCCAAGTAGCTATGGCGGCATTGAGCATTCTTACGGTGAAGTTTGTGGCCATAGGTCTTTCCAAGGAACTTGCCGGAAACTACAACTCCGCGTACGGGTATTTGCAGATGTTCGGCATTCTTGCGGACTTTGGTTTGTATGCGGTTGCCGTACGGGAGGTGAGCAAAGCAACGAACAGGGAAAAGGTGTTGGGAACGCTTATTGTCATACGACTCATGATTCTTGTGCTGTCTCTTGCTCTCGCACTTGCGCTCGTCTGGTTGCTTCCCATGTGGCAAGGAACACCGCTGCCACTGGGTGTGACCATTGCCGCACTTGTTCCGTTTTTTACATTGCTTGCAGGCATAGTGCGTACGGTATTTCAGGTGAACTACAAAATGCACTATGTCTTTGTGGCGGAAGTTACCCAGAGAATTGTAACGGTGTCTCTCATTTCACTTTTTATTCTAAGCGGCGTGCGGGGCAGCACGGATTTGCATGTGTACCATCTGTTCCTTTTCGTTGGAGGAGTGGGAGCATTCATACTGTTTTTCATCTCTCTGTTCTGCGGAAACAGAATTATGAAAATTCGCCCTCACTTTCAGTATGCACTGCTGAAAACATTGCTGCGCAGTGCGGCTCCGTACGGTATCGCATTCCTCTGCATGGCTCTGTACAGACAATTTGATGTGACCATGATCGCTCTGCTTCGACCCGACTACGAACTGCAAAACGCATACTACGGCTTCGTGGTACGCATGACAGATATGGGATTTTTAATTCCCACTTTCCTTTTAAATTCCATATTGCCCGTCTTGAGTGAACGGGACAGTAACGGAGAAGATACGCAGTCTCTGTTGGGCAAAACTTTTCTCACCCTGCTGCTGTTTGGAGCTATCGCCTTTCTTTTCTCGGCACTGTGGTCTCGCCCTCTCGTACAGCTGCTCACCACAGATTCGTATCTCAGTACGCCGCAAAGACCGGGTTCCGATACGGCGCTTCGGCTCATGAGCATTCCGCTTCTTTTAAACTCAGTTGTTCTCTACAGCTTTTACGTTCTGCTTACGAAGCACAAGTGGAAACAACTCGCCTGCACACTTCTTGTGGGAGCAGTGTGCTCACTTGGGCTCAACAGCATTCTCATACCTCTCTACGGATTTGTGGGTGCCGCCACCACATCGATTATGACACACGGCATTCTGAGCATCTTACTGCTCCCGCAAAGCTTGAGGGCTATGCCCATACGTATTGCCACGTATCAGGTACGCTCTCTCCTGTTCTTCCTCTGTATTCTTGCGGCGGGATTATGGCTGTACAAACCACTTCTCACAGGGGAAATTTCCACGCTCATAGGTCTTGCGAGCATGACTGTGCTCATGGGAAGTGCCGTTGTAGGCACGAAATTAAAGGGGGCACTGATGTAGAGGATTGGCTCAAAACGGAAAATCTGCTATAATGAAGAGAATATTTTATGCAAAAACAAATACAGCTTTTGGGTTTGACCCTCTCTGCGTTGCTTGCGCCGGGAATATTGTTTGCACAATCCGCTCCGTCTCCCGTTACGGGCATTGCAGCCGCAGTGCAGGGAAATCAAATCACAGTGAGCTGGAACGCGCCCGCAGAAACCGACATTTCATACTATCGTGTGTATCTCAGTTCCAAATCCATTCTTGAAAACGGCGGATCGTACGATGACTTCGAGGCAACACCGGATGCCAATACGTTTTACACTCTGCAGCACAGGCCCACGTCCGGCTCTGTGTACATTGCAGTTCTTGCCGTAAACAGGGCAGGAATGGAAGGCGATGTGTTTGTGGAAGAGGCGATTGTGGTTGCCGGTACGCCGAACAATGCACCGACTTTCACTCCCACTCTTAAAACACTCCCTCCGCCGGTAACACAGCAACCACCTCCGCCTGAGCAAATTTCTCCTCCGGAGAGCGAGCAAACTGCCGTTTCCACTTTCGATGTCACCACCGAGAATCCTGTTAGCCAAGAGGAAGCGGCTGCTCTGCGTGAACGTATTCAGCAACAGGTGGAGAGTCTTCCGACTTGGGAAGGTGTAAGTTACGGTGGCAAGCTTCACCTTATTCTTACCGACGTTATTTCTCCTACGGAAGTGGTGCTCACATTTTCAGGTAACCCGACCGTAGATGTCCAGAGCGCACCGGACGCATTTTCCATCGTCGATTCCGAAGGGGGCTCACTTCGCATAGAAAGCATACTGATAGAGGGGGACACCATTACGGTTCAAACAGAAAAACAGACTCGTGGCGTACTGTATGAAATAAAACTTAAAGAACCACTGCAAGGAACAGACGGCTCTCCGTTGGATGCCACAAATCGCCAGGGATTCTTTACGGGACACCCGACCGGAGCAGAAGCTGTGCAACCCGCTGAAGAAACTGCTCCCGTGCCCGAAGAACCCGCAGACCCGAGAAGCATTTCCAATCTGCGACTCACCACCTCTTCACTACTTAATGGGGTGTACACCGTTCATGCGCGGTGGGAGGTACGCAACGCATACAACGACCTTATCTATTACGCCGTTCGACAATCCAATGACGGCGGTGCCACATTCAGTGACCCCACCATCATGCCATTTACCATAAACGGCCTGGATGTTCCGGGAGTTTTGCAGGGTCAGTACGGACTGGGTATAACCACAATAAGTATGTTTGGGTATCAGTCCCCGGAAGTGTTTGCATCTATCGCCGTGGGACCCCAGGAAGTTCCCAAGCCTCCGAAGGTAGTGGAGCTACCTGCCGAAACAGAGCCCTCGGAAGTATTGGGAGTGGAAACCGTTATTGAAGAGGAGGAGGAAGTGGAAACCGTACCTGCCGTAAACTCAGGAAATTTGAGTCAGAGCGGAGCGGGGATTGCACTCGGAATGGTTGGAACCATAGGAGTGTGTGCGGGCTTCTGTAGGAAAAGAAAACAAAGGTAGATATTGTAAAGCATACTTTACAGGCATACAGTGGGTCACCTGTATGCGACATTTTTGTATAACATTTCGGCATATTCTCTTTGTATGCGTGCTGGCAGCCTCACTCTGTGCGCTCGCACTCCGGGAAGTCTTGTTGCTTCCCGATGGGAAACTTCACCTCTACTTTTTGGATATTGGCCAAGGGGATGCGACGTTTATTGTTACACCATCCGGGAAGCAAATTCTGGTGGATGGAGGGCCCGATATGAGTACCCTAGAGCACCTGGGAATATACATGCCGTTTTTTGACAGATCCATAGACCTTGTTGTTCTCACACATCCCAATGCGGACCACATGACTGCGCTGCCGGAAGTACTGCGTCGATACCATGTTTCCTCGGTCCTTCTGAGTGGCAGTGATTACAATTTGGGAAGATACAGCGCGATGATAGAGCAGATTCTCTTACAGAAAATTTCCGTTGTACTCGCAGATCCGGCAACAGATATAGACATGGAGGATGGCGTGGTTCTCGATATTCTCTGGCCGCAATCCGACACAGTATCTGATTTTGATGTGAACAACGCATCTGTTGCGTTGCGGTTACTCTATAAAGACAACAGTGTGCTGCTCCCCGGAGACATAGAGGCTCTCGCAGAGAATATCATTCTTCAGTCAGGTGTACCGTTACGATCCACTGTGTTAAAGGCGGCACATCATGGCAGTAAAAGCTCTTCATCCACAGGATTCCTTTTGGCTGCTGAGCCGGAACTTGTGATTGTCTCTGCAGGCCGAGATAATCGTTTCGGACACCCCCACGCCGGAGTGCTCGATCGCCTTGAAAATATGAGCATTCCCCTGCGTTCCACGGCAAAAGAGGGTACAATTTCGCTTACGTTTCCATGAAAACAATCCTTCTTCTCGCAGGTCGTTCCACACGATTTTGGCCGCTTGCCGAAAAGACCCTCTTTCCTGTTTGCGGGAAAACACTGCTGGAACATCAAATAAGCAGGTTGCGGTCTGGAGGGTGTGACGACCTCGTACTGGTGGGAGGAGAACACAACCTGCAGGATGCGCAGTTGTTGTATCCCGATATTCCCTGCGTGCAGCAGGAGGATTTGCAGCTTGGAATGCGCGGAGCTCTTTTGAGTGCTTTGCCGAAATTGGGTACTGAAAGCGTGATGATAGTGAGTGGAAACGATGTTATTCATCCGGACGGATACCGTGCGCTCATAAAAGCTGCATCGAAGAAAGGCGTGGGTGGAGCACTGCTTGCCCAGAAGACTCAGCGCTATTTTCCCGGCGGATACCTTACGCTGGATAACGGGCGTATTACCTCGATTGTCGAAAAGCCCGGTGAAGGGAAAGAGCCGAGTGATCTTGTGAATATCGTGGCCCACATTCATAACGATCCTCGTGCACTGCTCGACGCATTGCACAATATCGACAAATCGAAAGATGACGGATACGAGCAGGCACTGCAGAAGCTTTTTGATTCTCATACGTACCATGCCGTTGCCTACGAGGGTGAATGGCAGGCGGTTAAATACCCGTGGCACCTGCTCTCTCTTCTTGAGTTACTGCTTGAAGACTGCACCAAGCTTTTCGTACATGACACGGCGACCGTGCACCCGACTGCGGTAATAGACGGCCCTGTTGTGTTGGGGGAAGGCGTGAAGGTAATGCCACATGCAACGGTACGAGGCCCCTGCACAGTGGGACCAAATACGGTCATTGCAAATAACGCACTGGTGCGAAATTCGAGTATTGGAAGTGACTGTGTTATCGGTTACAACACGGAGGTAAAGGGCAGTGTGCTGCACAGTCATGTATGGACACATATGACATATATAGGAGACAGCGTCATTGGCCGGAACGTATCGTTTGGGGGAGGTGCAGTAACAGCAAATTTCCGCCTGGATGAACAAGAAGTAACTTCGATGGTGCAAGGAGAGCAAGTGCAGTCCGGCTGCACGAAGCTGGGGGCGATTATCGGAAACGACTGTCGTCTCGGGATACAGGTCGGTATAAGTCCCGGTATTAAAATAGGATCAGGCTCTTTTGTAAGCAGCGGAACCATGGTCACACAGGACATTCCTGAGAACCAATTTGTGCGTATGAAAGACGGAAAATTACATCATTTAGAAAACCGAACGGCAGCCCCGAACCCCGATGAAAGAGAAAAATACAAACAGGATGTGACCGGTGGAAAGCAGTAGGCTTTCTCCACAACCCTGTGGAAAGGGAGGAAAGGGAGAATGGAGTGAGTAGAGAAGACTTTTCCACATACATTCTTTGTTTATGGCTTTGGTAAGCCGAGAATCGCATATTTTCTCTTGCGTGTATTTTATGAGGAGTTATCCACAACTTTTCCACATATCTATAACAATAGAACGCTGCTTATTTTGTGATTGGCAATCAAATTTTAAGTTAGATAAAAACTTTACAGGACTTTTCCACGTCATAGACTATGAAATGTGAATATTTAAAAAGGGTTCACTATTGCTACTAACTATTAACATAATATATTCTTTTTCTCTTATTATATGAAGTTTTCCTGCCAAAAAGACAATCTCCTTCAGGCACTCACATTGGTGAGTAGGGCAATTGGTGGGCAGCAAGCTCTTCCTATTTTGGGAAATGTTTTATTGGAAGCAGAAGGAAAGCGTTGCAGGGTAAGTGCCACCGATTTAGAGCTGAGTATTATTACAAGTTTTGAAGCAAATATAGAAAACGAAGGTTCTATAACCATTCCCGCAAAAGCATTTTTAAATTTTGCTCAATACAACTCCGACGATGAAATATTATTGGAAACAAGTGAGGGTACGCAGTTAAAATGTACTTCCAAGCATACAAAAACTGTCATAGCGGGAGAGCCGGCGCAAGAGTATCCGACCATTACACCCATTGAAAAAGAAACATCTTTCACTTTGGACATTCCACCGCTTTTAGAGGCACTGCACATGGTGACATTTGCTTCTGCAAAAACAACACTTAGACCGGTACTTTCAGGTGTGTATCTTCGTGCAGAAAAAGGGCAATTGGTATTTGTGGCGACGGACAGTTACAGGCTTTCTGAATTCAGGATGGATGCAGAATCCAGTGGTTCAGATATTTCCTGCATTATACCGGTGAAAGTTTTAGAGGAACTTCGTTCCATTCTCAGTTCCAAAAAAACAGATTCTGAGGATAAAAAACAGAAGAGGTCTGCAGATGATGACTCTGAGAAAATAAAAAAGAAGCCGCAAGTGGAAGTGGCTCTCAGTAACCAACAAATTGAACTAAGTATCGGAAACACCACTCTTCTCTCACGTCTTATAGATGGTAAGTTCCCTGACTATCAGCAAATTATTCCTGGTGAAGCAAAGACAAAAGTACTGCTTCCAACCAGAGAACTTATAACCACAGTGAAACGAATGCATTATTTTGCAAAAGAAATTAATAACAACCTGACATTTGAGTTCTCCAAAGACAGTGTTTATATCACCACTCCGCAAACACAGGCAGGAAAAGATGAAACAACTTTGAGTGCGGAGGTTACAGGGGCTACCAATAAAATTGCTCTCAGTTCATCATATCTTTTAGATTTTCTTAGTCATGTGGATGATGAGAATGTAGAATTCCGCCTGACAGACAGCATGCATCCCGCTGTCTTTCATACTACCTCCAATAAACTATTTCTTCACCTTATAATGCCTTTGCGCATTCAGGAGGAATAGGATTGGTTTCTTCTCATCACTCCCCCTTTCACACACGTTTTGTGTGTATATAGGGCACATCATCATTTTAACTTTTGGCTGCCATGAAGCCTTCTGTCTTTCTAGGAGACGACACTCACAGCGACCTGACCCAACTTCTTCAATCCAAGAGGCGTCTTGTGTTGTCCGGTGCGTCAAATGAGACTGCGAAGGCACTGCTGACAAGCAATATTTTATTGCATCACCCCCAGCCATCCCTTTTGGTTACAGAGAAGGCAACAGGTGCGGAAGCATTGCGTCACTGGTTGGACTTTTTTGATCTGCAGGCTCACATTCTTCTTCCAATTGAAAATGAGGACGAAGAAATAGACCCTTCCGCACTACAAGAATTCCTTTTGTTTATGAGGGGGGAAGATACCAGGGTTTCCATAGTTACCCGCGACCTCTGGGACTCGGATTTTCCGCTGTTTTCAGAGTTGGATTCGCAAAAAATTGTTCTGAAAAAAGGTGATGAAGTTGAATTTACCAACATTGTGGAAGATTTGATAGAGAGGGGATACAGCCATGGAGATGATATTTACCTTCATCCGGGTGAGTACAGAAGGTCCGGTGATACGTTCGATATTTACCCCATTCAAACGACACAACCCTACAGAATTTCATTCCACTTCAATGCAGTGGAATCGATTTTCTCAGTTGATTCAAAGGATTTATCCATCACACAAGACGCAGGAAACACCCTGGAAATCTTCCCTGTTATGTACGAAAATACCGCGCCTATCAGTAAGCAGCTTCCCGGTAAAACACTGCTTATTTTGGATGATCAGGACGACATAGAGGAGCCCATGCAGGTGCACACGTTACGATTCACCGCATTTCCCAAAACAGAAGAGAACCACATACATCTTCGGTACCTTTCTGTTTTAAAGTTCTACACACTCTCAGACTTCTTAAATGATGTTCGGGACAAAATCCAACAAGGATGGAGTCTCTTTGTGGTGACCAAAAGACAGGAAGAACTTCGAAAAATTTGCGAGGAAGAACACATCCCCCACACGGTAAAAACTGAAAAAAAAGGAAGCGCCATCACAATAATGTCTGCCGCTTTGGATGATCTGCTTCCACACTCTCTGCAAAATCCGGATCTCAAAATCGCACTGCTCACAGACAGAGAAATCTTTTCGTTACGCAAGTCCATAAAACAGCGCAGTGTGCAAAAGCTCGCACTGGATTTCATAACCTCTCTCACTCCCGGGGACTACGTGGTCCATATGGAGCATGGAATAGGGCACTTTGAGGGAATGACACAAAAGGAGGTGGATGGTACATCTCGTGAGTATCTGGAACTTACGTATGCCGAAGGCGATAAGTTGTTTATTCCGGTGGATCAGGCCGACAAGCTCAGTAAGTTTGTGTATGAAGAAGGCAGTGAGCCTTCGCTGACAAGACTCGGCACCATGGAATGGAAAAAGATAACGGAAAAAATGAGACAGGAAACGGAGAAGATAGCCAAAGAGCTTCTGGAACTGTATGCAAAGCGCGCAAACGCAAAGGGATACGCGTATCAGGACGACGGGGATGCGATGAAAAAATTTGAAAGCGCATTTAAGTATCAGGAAACTCCGGGGCAGCTAAAAGCGATAGAAGATATAAAGGCGGATATGGAAGATGACCACCCCATGGACAGGCTTATTTGCGGAGATGTGGGATTCGGAAAAACAGAAGTAGCCATGAGAGCAGCTTTCAAGGCTGTGCAATCCGGGAAACAGGTGGCAGTGGTGGCACCTATTACCATCTTGGCGGATCAGCACTTCCATAATTTTCGTGAGCGCATGTCGGAATTTCCGATACGCATAGAAATGCTCAGTCGATTCCGCAGTGCCAGTCAGCAGAAAGAAATTCTGGAAAAACTTCGGAAGGGTGATGTGGATATCATCATCGGAACGCACCGTCTTATTCAAAAAGATGTTGAATTCTTCAACCTTGGTTTGGTTATTGTGGACGAAGAGCAAAGGTTTGGTGTGAAACAAAAAGAGCACCTGAAAGAAATGAGAGCATCGGTGGATATTCTCACTCTTACTGCCACACCTATTCCAAGAACATTGAATCTCGGACTTCATAAATTACGAGATATCACCACCATTACCACTCCTCCTCCGGGGCGTCTTCCCATTATCACCGAGGTGCGCAAGTATTCGGACCAACTTGTGCGTCAGGCAATTATGTACGAGTTGGAGCGTGGAGGTCAGGTGTATTTGTTGCATAACAGGGTGGAGACAATAGATGCCTATGCATCCAAGCTGCAGAAACTTGTGCCAACTGCAAAAATTGTTGTGGGGCACGGTCAGCTGAAGCCCGAAGATCTGGAGCGGAGAATCGTCCAATTTAAAACAGGAGAGTGCAATGTTCTGGTCAGCTCCACAATCATTGAAAATGGTATCGATCTTCCCAATGCCAACACTCTCATCGTCAATGAAGCGGAGAGATTTGGTCTCGCACAGCTGTACCAGCTCCGCGGTCGTGTGGGACGCAGCAAGACGCAGGCACACGCTTTCTTCCTCTATCATACCCAGAAGCTCAAGGACGATGCTCGCAAGCGTCTCAGGGCGATTGTGGAAGCCTGCGAGCTTGGTAGTGGGTTCCAGGTGGCCATGCGCGACTTAGAAATTCGTGGTGCGGGAGAAATACTCGGCGCGCATCAATCCGGGACAATGCATACCGTGGGCGTAAGCCACTATTTGCGTATGCTCAAACATGCGGTCGAAGAATTGCGCACAGGGGAAAGAGGTACGGCAGAAGAGGAGATTACAGTTGAAATCCAACTCCCCATAGAAGCACTGCTTCCTTCGTACTACATTCCCGACGAGCAGGAAAAAATATCGGTGTATCAAAAACTTGCAGGAAGTGAAGACGAAGCGATTCTTGCCGAATTTGAAGAAGATCTTAAGGAAGAATATGGCGATCCTCCGAAGCAGGTACTGAATCTGTTCGCCATTCTTCGCCTGAAAATGGTTTGCAGAAGAGTCGGAGTGTTGAGAATAAAAATGGAAGAGAAAGTGGGAGGAGATCGTGAAATTGTTCTGACTTTAAGCCCCAGAGTTACTGCCAATGAAATAATGCAACTGCTCAGCAGAAACTCGAAATGGCGCATAAGCGGTTCCAATCTCCGGTTGTATGAGAAGATGCTCGCAAGCGGACCGGGTAAAAACGACAGAGAATGGTTGGGAAACCTACAGGAGGAAATAGCTGTCCTGGAAAAGAAAAAGAAAAGTGCAGCCAAGAAGCCAAAAAAACAGGCGTAGTGTTTCATATTCACTACAATCGGTATTTGGTGTATAATTATGAGATATGCCTAAATCTTCTTCTCGCAAAGGCTTGCCTCTTGATGACGAGGCACTCGAATGGACGAAGGAGCAATGGAACGAATACACTTCGAGCCAGAGTTTTATAGATACATACGTGGATGGGGCGGAGGTGAATATCAGTACTCTTATTGCGGATATAGGTCCGAAAAAGTATTTGGCTCTCATGGAGAACGGAACGTACCTGGTGTCCTTTAAAGATAAAGTTATTCACTCCAAGACTCGCAAGGGAATGGAGATTTTAGGAAAAGCGTTACGCAGAGGAGAGCTTTCCATACGTAAACTTTCGGAGGCGGATATTATTGCGGGCAATAAGGCCGACGATCTCATTCAAGACGCCATTACGATTGCCGGAGAGTATCTGGAGCCGAATGCGGACTGGGATGATGACTCGTATGCGGCGGCAATGCTCTGGGCTCCGGACCAATGGAGAGAGTGCATTCGCTACAGCAACTTTCGCAAACATTTCGTGAGAGGGGGTGTGGTGCAACTTCCGAAACTTAAAAAGTCCGGAATGCCCGAAGAGCTTATGAACCGTATGATCGATCGCGCACTCAATTTGGTGCGTGTGGAAAATCAAGTGATAGACGCCGACACGGACGAAGGTGTCATTCTGCTGGAGAAGGCTTTGGCTGAAGGAAAAGTAAGTCTGTCTCGTATGATAGAAGCTGAGGTTTTTACGCGTCAGGAAGCGATAAACCTGCATCAGGAGGCGGTGCATTTTGCGGAAAATAACTTGCATGGTTCGGCGCAGTGGGCAGAGGATCAGCGAAAGGTTGTTATTCCATGGATACCCGAACAGTGGGATGCGTTTGTAGACAGCGTCGCATTCGATGAGTTTGTGGAGGAGGGGTTTGTGAATATTCCCGCACTTAAAACAGTGATGGGATCTGACATGGTGGATTTATTGCTTGATAAGGTACATACGCTTGTGGAGGTCGATTCTCGAATTGTGCACTCAACGACCAAAGAGGGTCGCGCTCATCTTTTACGGGCAATAACGAACGGAAAAATATTATTGCAGACACTTGTACGAGCCGGATTTCTTCATGCATCAGAGGTTGAAGGTAAGTTGGAAGAGGCGCGAAAAATTGCAAAAGCCTGTTTTCAAAAAGGGGCAAGATGGGATTCACTCAGTGAGCGAGATGCCATGAAATGGTCTCCCGACGAGTGGGATGCTGCCATAAACTGCATTAATTTTGCGGAGAGATTTACAAAGAAGGGAGTGGTACAGAAAGATGCATTTACAGGTCTTATGAGCGAGGCATTGTACGGTCGCATGGTGCAACGCTCTTCGTATCTTGTGCAGCTGGGTACCGATGTTGTGGACGTGCGTACCAGAGAAGGAAGAGATGTCGCAGAAGCAAGTCTGTGGGAAGGGAATATTTCGGTGCGGATGGGTTTGGTCTTAAATCTCATAACCCGTGCACAAGCAGACGAGCTGTATGAACAGGCGCGTGAGGTCGCTCGTCGCAATATTCAAAAAGGAAAAAAGTGGAGCAAAGAAGATATAGAATTGGCAAAAAGCTGGAGTCCGGATCAGTGGCAGCAGGCACTGGAAGCCACAAACTTTTCCATTATTTTTACGGATGACGGAAAGGTGAACAGAGACAGGGCCGTTGTTGCCATGACACCCGAACTTTTTGATATTATGGTGGAACGTACGCATGCATTTATACGGGTGGGCTCCACCATCTACGACGGATTCACCAAGAAGGGATACGATACTTTAAACAGAATGAATCTTCTCTAGTACATGGTTTCCACCCAATTTATCACCGGAATCCTTTCTTCCGTTATCCTTGTTGTCGGTGCAGCTTGGCCCATTCGGAAGGTTTCGAAGCCGGCTTACTCCGTAAAAAACTGGCTGTTTCTTGCGGGGGGACTTGGCATGTTTACGTACTCACTTTTGGGATACCTGGAAGGAGGTCCGATTTTCTTTGTGATACTGCAAGTATTCATTCTCTGTGCGAGCACTCTCATGATGCTCAATACCGGCGATAGGTTTGATGTGACGGTTCTTTCTTCGTGCGGATTTGCCATGATTCTCTGGACTCTTACAAATTACGAAGGGATAAGCACTGTTTTTTTCATTCTGGGTCTCTGTGGTATTGGTATCGGTTACGCACTTAATACGGGCACACTTCGTCGCAATGTTATGCTGGTGCTTGGGAGCATTATCATTGCCGTATTCAGTTACATTGAAATGAGCTGGATGTTCTTCTGGCTCAACACTTTTTTTGCCCTCTTTTCGGGGTATCACGCACTGCGCTTGCGCAAGTAAATAACCGTTGGTGCCGCACCTGGAAATGAATAGGGTTTTCTGCTATAATTTTACGATACACACATACATTTCATGGCTGATAACTCCAAAAAAGACGGCTCTACCCCCGTGGCATTGTCACCGGCTCTCGAGCGTATGCTGCCCTCCGGCACTGAAATATACGACGCACTTATGAGCGCCATAGAGCCCGAGCTACTCAGCGCCAACTTGCCGAGTTTGGAGGAAAAGTATGCCAATGAAACACTGCGGCAGAAGAAGGAAAGAGAGATGCGGTACCAGAAAGCTTTTGCCGCATACGACAAAGCATACAAGGGGTGGATCGCAGACCTCAGTTCTGCAGTAGAGGCAAAAAGGAGAGATGCATACGAGGTGGCGGAAGAAGAAACCAAACATAAAGACGAAGCACTTCTGGGCGACATTGAGTCGCAATTTAACTCTGCAAATTTCTCCTCTTAAGTTATGCACAAGTTCAATTTATTCTCATTTTTACCCACAGCGGAAAGGCGTCTGATTTTTGATCAGCAAGGACCTTCGGAGCAGCCCAGTGTGCCACGAAGCATCGAGGACGCCGTAAGTTCCGAGGAAATACAGAATCTTTTGGATAATCCCGAAGCGCTTCGTGTAGCTTCCGAACTGAGGAGTGAATCTGCGAGTGGAGAAAGCAGAGCGCAGGTTGCGAGACTGTCATCTAGCACCGATGTCCGCATTTCTGTGGAACCCGGGGACGCAGTCGATACCGTATTGCAACGCGGAAGAAGGGCACAGGTGGGGTCAGGAGATCCGGGATTAGAAGCAACAGATTCAGAAAATACAGTTGCAACATTGAGTGCCAGCGATGTAGAAAGCATGCGCGAAAAAGGCCTCCTGAATGAAGATCCGGTTATTTCAGATCGTTTTATAGGCCAAGGACTTGAGGTAAGCCCCGAGGAGCAGACATTTCTGTTGCAGGTGGAGACCGAGTATCGCAACGCGTTTAACAGGGCTTCACGCCAGCCGAATTTCAATCTCGAACAATTTAAGCAGGAGCAGATTGCACTGTTGAGTGCTCGCGTATCCTCTCGTACGAAGTTCCAGTTGAACCCCGGTATCCCCGGATCATTCGGACTCGGATTGCATACCGAAGAAGCGCCATACAAACAGCCGACACCCGAACAGGTTCGTGTGCTTCGGGGCATGGAACAGCGATACAACCAGGCACTGCAGGCAGCCCTGAGGCAAAACGGAGGTCGTCGCCTGCCTCCTCAGCAGCTTATTCAGCTGAAACAACAGCAGATTGCACGGTTTAACCAGGAGCTGGCACAGACGGATATTTCGGTTCGTTTGCATATGGGTATACCGGAAAGTTACTCATTCGGAGTGGACTGGGCCGGTGCGGATGCACAGGTTCCACCCTCTCAACTTGCTCTTGTGGGAAACACAGAGGGCCCTGCAGGACTTGGCTCCCAGTTGGAACTCGATCCGCAGGCACGGGAAATGGCTGAGAAGATCATGAAAATTATCGAAGCAATTCTCCAAGCAATTCTGGATTTCATAGAAGGAAATGAGGGTGGAAAAGACTCAAAAACAGAAGCGCCTTCGGAAGACCTTCAGGCTGAAATAGATCGCGAGCTTGCTGCTCCCGGTATGACCAAAGAAAAACTTCGTGAACAAACAGCTTCCGAATTGGCAGAGAGCCGTAAGGAGGCAAAAGATCTCCGTGGAGACATCACTACCGCGGAGACCGCATTGGGAGATCTTACTACGAAGGAAAGTGACCTTCAAAAGGCCATAGATAATCCGGAAGAGGGTGCGAATGTCGAAGACCTTAAGACACAGCTTGCGGATGTACGGGGGCAAAAAACAGAATTGGAAGCGCGTCTGAGTTCCATGCGCGCTCGTCTTAAGGAGTTGGAAGATACTATTATTCCTCGTCTCGAACAAAAACTCGCTCTCCTTGGCGGAGATGCCGAGAGCGGAAACGAGGACGGACCGCAGCTCACAGAAGAACAAAGAGAGGCTGTTAATGCGAAGGTTCAAGAACTTTTGGATCAACTGGATCCTGCCATACGAGATGTGCTCGGAGAGTTTAGAGTTGGTCTTACGCAGCAGGGAGAACCTGCACTCTTCCCAACAAGTGACGGTATACTTCGCGATATAGCAGGAGAGAAGGGGTTCATTACCATCGCAGAGCTTTCAGATCCCGGTTTCATAGACAGAGTGGCAATTGCCATAGATGCGGCACTCAGTGGTATTGAGTCAGGAAGCGACACTCAGGGGGAAGATTCTACGAATCAGGAACCGAATGAGAGCAACGGACCAAGTGGAACGCCGGAAAATCTGGGAGACAGCATACGCCAAGCGCAAAACAGCCTGAAAGACTATGTGCAGCACACCGAAGACTTCGTACAGCGTCGAGTAGTTATGTACCGCGCACATGTGCAGGGTACGCAGGCTGAAATAGATGATTTAAGCTACTTGAATCCGTTCAATATTCCTGTGCGCAACGCTCTGAAGAAGCAGTTGGCACAAGAGCAGCGTGCCCTGGATGAAGCAATTACCGCACTCTCTCAAATAGATGTTGTCCGCAATCAGGTACAAGCAAAAATCGATGAATCGAATGACACATCCAAAACAGGAGAAGAAAGAATTCAGGCTCTGAAAGACGGAAGGCAGGCGGTGGAGGGTCTTCGCGGGCTCATTCAGGATGTGAATTACGCGCAAATAAATACGGAGCTTGCAATCATAGACGATCAACTTGGCATGGCAGAGACCATTCTTAACGCGCCCGCGGAGGCTATAGGCTCGATTGTCGACTATATCGGTACGATACCGGATGCAGCGTCTGAAATTTGGAATCAGGATATTCTTCCTGCTTGGAATAACACTATTGTGCCGGGACTGAACGACCTTGCGGACTGGGGGGCAGAACAATGGGACGCTGCGGGAGTGGCACTGAAGGAAATCAGTGACGGTTTCGCCATTCTCAACCAAGGTACAGCCTCGGAATTCGGCGCAGGATACAAAGAGCAGTTCCTCGCCATGTACGGCGAAGGAATGCAACAGCTCGAGGGTGTTCTTACCGATGCGGGTGTGAACCCGACAGACATTGCCGCATTTAAGCAGGTGGTGGAAAACTCCTTCGATTCGGGAATTGATCTCGCGCAGGATATTCAGGATCGTGGCATTGCCGTTGTGGCCCAGGAGGCATGGGACGGTATTTCTCAGGAAGCCGTGGTCGCATGGAATGAGAACATACAGCCCACACTCGACAACATCGGAGATTGGACTGATGTACAGCTTGCCCAGTTGAATCAGGCAATGGGAGAAATCAGTGACGGTTTCGCCATTCTCAACCAAGGTACAGCATCGCAGTTCGGCGCAGGATACAAAGAGCAGTTCCTCGCCATGTACGGCGAAGGAATGCAACAGCTCGAGGGTGTTCTTACCGATGCGGGTGTGAACCCGACAGACATTGCCGCATTTAAGCAGGTGGTGGAGTCCGGTTTCGATTCCGGTATTGCCATAGCAGACGAAGTTCGCGAAAGGGGAATAGGCGTGGTAGCCAGTGAAATGCTGGAAGGCATTTCGCATGAAACACAACTTGCCTGGGCGGAAAATATCCAGCCGCTTATAGACAGAGGTCTGGATACAAGCAGTCCCGAGTGGCAAACTGTCGAAGCTGCTCTCACATCTCTAAAGGATTATGCGGATACCTTCGATGCGGGAGAGCTTATTCCCGAGGATGTTCGTCCGTACGTCAATGGTGTGCAAAACGCGTTGGCCAATATTCCGAATATTGACTTAAGCACCATGGATCAAATGATGAGCAGTCTCCTTGCGGGATTGAGTGTAGATCTCTAGTGCTGGTGCCGAGGAGAGGACTCGAACCTCCACGGGGGATTGCCCCACTGGTTCCTAAGACCAGCGCGTCTACCAATTCCGCCACCCCGGCACAATGCAGGTATACGCTAAGGTTTTTTAGTGTAATGGCAAGCCATTACTCATCATCTTCTTCCACAGACTTCATTTTTAAGCCGACAGACAGGTGTTTTTTATCGGGATCTTCTTCCGCTCCGATTTCAGCCCCTTTGATTACCGCAGCGTTTATCATCTTCCGCTCTATTTTCTCCGCTCTTTCATGAGCCATGTTCAGCTCGGCAACGGACTCGGCAATTTTCCGTTTCAGCTCGGTGTCGGCATCTCGTTTTGTCTCGCGTTCTTCTTTTACGGCATCATCCTGCATTTTACGTGCCTCCTGCTTCAGTTGAGATTCCAGCTTTCGGTACTCCACCTCCAATTTTGTTTTCTTTTTCTGTGCTTCATATCCTAATTTTTGAAGTGCGGTCTGTTCCTTTAAGTCAAAAGATCTCTGCTGGTAGGCTTTTTGCTGTTCCGGCAAATTTGCCACCTGCATTTTCTGGCGTTCAGTGTCTTGCTGAATGTTCATTCGTTGCTGTCTCTCCCAGACATCTATTTTTGTAATTTCCACCTTCTTTACTTCGGATGCTTCCATGAGTTTCTTTTTGAAAATAATGTCCGCATCACCACGCTTCTTCCTGCAGTCTTTTTCTGCGTCACTTTTCTTTTTCTTGTTGTCTCGCTCTGCCTGCTCCTTTATAAGACGTGCCTTTTTCGTTCCTGCATCTATGGTTTCTTTCATTTGCTCCTCTGCGTCTCGTTTCATTTTCTCCACAGCCATTTTTCGCTCATTTTGAATGTGCAGCTCATTCATGTATGCAATGTGCTCTTCCCACTTCTTCTTCTTTTTCTCTTTTTCCCCTTCATACTTCAGTCGCTCAGCCTCTTTTCGTTTCTGCATTTCTTCCACCTCTTTCTTTCGCATTTCTTCCTGACGCTTAAATTCTTTCTTTTCTTCTTCGCTTCTCAGGACCTCGGCCTCCCCTTCTTTTTGAAAAGCGAGAGCCTGCTCGTGCTGGTCGCGCATTTCCTGGTGTCGTTCCTCTCTGCGCTCCATGCGTTTTGCCTGGTCTTCCTCTCTCCTTTTCATGCCTTTCTCAAGAAGCCTGTTTAACTCCTTTTTACCGTCATCGGATGGCTGCTTGAGAACGTATCCCATATAACATATATTATAGCATAAAATGTGCTATATGTACATTATAGGCGATTTGGCTATTCTTCGATTATTTGAATGCCAAGCTCTTCTATTTGCTGGTTTGGCATTGCTGACGGAGCACCAAGCATCAAATCCTTTGCCTTCTGGTCCTTCGGGAATGCGATGACTTCTCGAATGTTCGGTTCGTCTGCCAGTATCATACAGAATCTATCCAGTCCCATGGCAATACCGCCGTGTGGCGGAGCACCGTATTCGAATGCACGAAGCATGTGGCCAAATCGCCTCTGCGCATCGTCATCGGAGATGCCAAGGACGTTAAATACCCTCTTTTGCAGGTCGTGTTCATGGATTCTCATGGAACCTCCTCCCACCTCGTTTCCGTTCAGCACGAGGTCGTACGCTATGGCACGCGCGGCAAGTGGGTCGGATTCCACCAGCGTCTCATCGTCGGGATGCGGACGAGTGAACGGATGGTGCACCGCACCGACTTCTCCCGTTTCTTTACTTTTTTCAAACATGGGAAAGTCCACCACCCACACGTAGCTCCATATGCTTTCATCTATCAACTTCAGTCGCTTTGCGCATTCCTTGCGCACCTCGCCGAGCGGCTCAAGAGCGTGCGGGTACTGCCCTGCGGCAAAGAATACGGTGTCTCCCGTCTTGGCACCCACCTTCTCCACGATACTTTTGGCGACGTCCTCACCGAGGAATTTTACGATGGGAGACTGCAGTTCGTTCTCTTTCACTATGATGTATGCCAGCCCTCCGGCACCGTGTCTCTGCGCAAGATCCGTCAGTTCATCTATGTCTTTGCGACTGAAAACAGACGCACGGGGTGCGCGCATGGCAGAAACCATTCCGCCACTCGAAGCGACATCTGCAAACACTTTAAATCCGCACCCTTTCACAATGTCCGTGACATTCGTAAGGGGCATGTCGAAACGGAGATCCGGTTTATCTGAGCCGTATTTCTCCATCGCTTCCCGGTAGGTTATTCGTGGAAACGGTTCCGCTTGCAGTGCCCTGTCCGGTCGTACCGCTTTGGTGACTTCTATGAAACATCCTTCCATGACATTCATCACGTCGTCTTGGTCGCAGAAACTCATTTCAATTTCAAATTGGGTGAACTCCGGCTGACGGTCTCCGCGCTGGTCTTCGTCCCGAAAGCATCTGGCAATCTGAAAGTATTTGTCCATGCCCGATACCATAAGGAGCTGTTTTAACTGCTGAGGGCTTTGTGGCAACACATAGAATTTGCCGTGGTACAGCCGAGAAGGCACGAGGTATTCACGAGAACCTTCGGGTGTTCCCTTTATAAGAATGGGGGTTTCCACTTCTACGAAGTCGTTGTCATGAAAGTACCTTCGTATTTGCTTCATGATGTCGTGGCGCCTGATAATGTTATTTTTCATGCGCTCGCGGCGAAGATCCAAAAATCGATACTCCAATCTGATTTCTTCTCCCACATCTTTCTCCTGATCTATTTCGAACGGAGGAGTCTTTGCTTCGTTGAGTACGTTCAGTTCATCCACCAACACTTCTATTCCTCCAGTGGGATTATCTTCACGAGCAGCCCCCTCCAATCGAGCACGTACGGTACCCGTAATTTTAAGCACCCACTCAGACCGCACTTTTTCCGCGGCTGCAAACGCAGTTCCATGATTCGGGTCTATGACTACTTGCGTGAAGCCATACCTGTCACGAAGGTCTATAAATATGAGTCCGCCGTGATCTCGGCGTCTGTGTACCCATCCGCAGAGAGTCACGCTCTTCCCGGTGTTTGAAACGTTCAGTTCGCCGCAGGTGTGTGTTCGTAACATGGCAAGAGTATAGACGTGGAAAACGCTTTCTCAATCGAATAACTTCGTCATTTCCTCCTTAAATTCTTCCACATCCTTAAACTCTCTGTGTACCGATGCGAAGCGAATGTACGCCACCTTATCCAATTTTCTCAGCGCCTTCATAACGTCGGTGCCTATGGTGGAGCTTGCCACCTCTTTTTTGTTTGCTCCCCACTTTTCTTCCAGCTTACTGAGCAGAGAGTCTATCTGCTCCTGTGTTATGTGTCGCTTGGTGCATGCGATCCATATGCCTCTTTCCAATTTGGATCTGCTGTACGGCTCCCTTGTTCCGTCCCTTTTGATAACGATAAGAGAACTTAACTCCTGTCTTTCGAATGTTGTAAAACGATGTGAGCACTTCGGGCACTCCCGCCTTCTGCGGACCGCCCGTCCATCTTCTGCGAGTCTCGAGTCGATGACGGACGTGTCCTGTGATTTACAGTGCGGACAGTGCATGGTGTACAGACTACTGCAAGAAATCGTACAACAACAGTATTTGGCTATCTATTGCCAAGGAGACCGCGATAATTGTTTCTTGCCGCTCCACGTGCAGCATCGCGCTGGATCTGCCATGTTTCGAACATCCTTGCCGTATCGGAGTCGGAAGGCGGTGTCTGCAGATCAATGTGCTCAGGAAGCTTTTTGTCGGAAGTTTCCACTGCCAGACTTTTTGTTTCTGCCATATGAAAATACATGGGAATAAAATAGAGGCGCGCGTTATAACCAGATCTCTTTAAAATTGCAAGGGTCCGTGGCGCAAAATCTCTATCGAACCCCCCGTAATGCTCACAACCGTTGAGTTGGAGCGGTTTTCCAGGGGTCCTGAATCCAGAAGGATGGCAGGAAGGGCTTTTCTCCCATGAAATTGGCCTCCTATTTCCTGCGGCGAGTACGGGGCAGGCTGCCCGTGAATATTTGCGGATGTGGTGGTAATGGGCCCGCCGAACGCACGCACCAATTCCATTGCCACAGGATGCGGAGATACGCGAACTCCGACTGTTTCCGTTCCGCGAGGAGTGGCAAACAGTCCGCTGTCTTCACGCAGTGGCAGCACTATTGTGAGCGGTCCCGGCAGATGCTCTCGGGCGAGTTGATCTGCGAGGTCATTCCACACTACGAACAACTTTGCCTGTTCTATGCTCTCAAACAGTGCGCTGACGGGCATATCTTCAGGGCGTTCTTTTATTGCAAAGAGTGTTGTAACTGCTTCCTGATTTCGCATATCACAAGCGAGTCCGTAACATGTTTCCGTTGCGTGGCACACGGTTTTTCCCTCATGCAAAGCTCGCACGGCTTTTTGTATCGCTTCGGAATTGTCTTGGAGTGTGTCCATGTCCGCATTCTACGCGACTTCAACATTTCGTGAAGATTTGCCGAGGCTTTCATCTCTATTTATATATTTTCTACCCCTGTAGTACGTCATTTTGCTCCGAGCCTGCTCTCGCAAATCCATAAAACGTTGACAGTTCTTTTCCACGTGGGGAATGAAGTGAAGTCTCAATACCGTTTCTTGCGCCTCAAGGATTATGGAACCGAATCCCAGAATATTCTGAATAATACTGTGTTGGCATTTATTAATATCCTGCAACATCCATAAATCTATGCTCTGGTGGTCGTTTATTGTCAGCAGCGTTTTTTTGATTCTGTGAATTTTTTTGTCCGTAACCACTATGACATACAGAAGATATGTATAGATGCACACAAGAAATCCGAAGTGAGAGAGTGTAAAAATGATCGTAAAAATACTCAACATCAGCCTTCGTGTGAGATCATCGTCCGTATTTCCCATGACAAACGTGGCGTACCCCGCGCCAAATACGAACACGTTCCACAGAACCATCCTCACAAACGGCCACAAAAGACGTATCCAGTGTTGATGGAAATAAAATGCCATTTCCTCATTGGCGTGCTTGCCCTGAAAGTCGAGATCCGCCATCTCACAACTTTTATGTACTACCATAGCAAGGAGTGGAACACGAAAATAACACACAGCAGAAAGAGTGTGTGGAGCACGGTAAATATGCGTAATTTTGCCACTGTCAGGCTTCGGCAAAATGACCAGTCGTCTCCCATGGGAAGGCATACTTTTACGACTTTGCGACGAAAAAGCCTCCACATTATAAGTTCCAGCAGCACGATGATCGTGCTCCACACGAGGAGATCTAAGCTGAGAGAATCAAATTCCATGGCACAAACAGTGAAGAAACTCTCATTCTCCTCTTCACTGTTTTATTTGTCCAGGACATGATTGATTTTATGCGGCAATTTCACTGTACGATTGAATAACTTCGTCTATTTTCTGTTCCAGCACCGTCGAAATATTCACGGTAAGCGGAAGAGGGACAATTTGTTCTCCTATTTGCAGTTGGACCCTCTCTTTTCCCGGGAACGTCTCGAGAACTTTTTTTAAATCTAGCAACAATTTTTTTGGAGCGCGGTTCGGCAGCCTTATTGTGTAGACAGATATGGATGTGGTGGCAGTTTTTACTGCCGATGCAGAGCTCTCCTTTTGTCCCTTTGAAGATGTTTCTGCAGGGAGCTTCAGTTTCTTCAGTACCTCTTTCGTGTCCATTCCTTCCGCAATCCACTTACTCAATGGTCCCTGAAGTTCGTCTGTTGCCTTGTCTTCCTTTTTTTCAATGGCCACTGTTTCACCTGCAATGACGTTTCCTTCTTCATCCAGAACTTCCACTCTTTCCTCATCTTCTATCTCGGTGCGCTTGAGAATGGGCATTCCGTTTGCCGCCTCTTCTTCATCGAAAAATCCCGACTCCTTCGCGTTGGCGATAATGCGTGAAAGTGTGGTGTGCTTTATGGCATTCGCTCTCAGTTGCAGCTGACCTGCCCGAAGGTCCAGCACGCCGTCTATGACCAAAAATGAATCCGGTTTTTCCAGAACATCCGCCACTTCCGCATATGTGCGAGGGAAGAGGGTGACCTCTATTTTTCCCGAGGGGTCTTCGAAAAATACGATTGCCATTGTGTCTCCTTTTTTGGTCGTAATTTTTTTTACTCCTTCCTGAATTCCTGCAATTTTAATCTTTTTCCCCACCTCTTTCTTTGTAAGATTTCCTATGAGAAGAGCCTTTTTCCCCACGTATTTTCTTAGTCCCGCAAGCGGATGACTGGATACGTACATACCCAATGTCTCCTTTTCCCACTGCAATTTCTCCTGCACGGATGCAGGAATTGTTTCCGGGAATTCTATGCCGGCATTTCCTTCGTCCGATTCCATGTGCCCAAACAAGTCTGTTTGCGCACTGCTTATGTCCCCGCAGGACTTCGCGTAGTCGACGATGTTTTGGTAGTGGTCCACCAGCGTTCTCCTCTCTCCCAAGGAGTCCAGCGCACCCGCCTTGGCGAGTGCGTCGATTGTTTTCTTGTTGAGCACTTTGGTAGGGACGCTGCGCGCAAAATTTTCGATACTGTCGAATTTCCCCATCTCCTGTCGCACGTCGATGATTTGTTGCACCGAACTGTCTCCTATTCCTTTTATGGCGGTAAGACCGAAGCGAATGGAGCCGCCCGCACCCTCTTTGTCCGGTATGGCGGTGAAGTGCCTGAGAGATTCGTTGATATCCGGAGGCAGCACATTTATTCCCATGGATCTGCACTCGTCTATTTCTATCATCACGCGATCTGTGCGTTGCGCGTCGCTGGAAAGAAGCGCAGCCATGAATTGCACGGGATAATTTGCTTTAAGATACGCTGTTTCGTAGGCGATTCTTGCATATCCTGCGGCGTGTGATTTGTTGAAACCGTATCCTGCAAAGGGAGTGATGACATCGTCAAAGATCTTTTCTGCCAACTTCTTTTCGTATCCTTTTTCCACCGCACCGCGAATAAAATTTTCTCGTTGCGCATCGAGTTCGGATTTAATTTTCTTTCCTATGGCTTTACGAAGCAGATCCGCTTCACCCAGTGAGTATCCTGCGAATGTTCGAGCTATCTGCAGAATCTGCTCTTGGTAAATACCGATACCGTACGTGGGCTCCAGTACGAGCTTGAGGTCATCGTGGATGTACTTCACTTTCTCCTTACCGTGCTTTCTTTTAATGAAACTCGGAATCCACTCCATGGGACCGGGACGGTACAGGGAGACCATGGCCGTAATATCTTCAAACTGTGTGGGCTTTAATTGCTTGAGATACCGTCGCATTCCGCCGGATTCCAACTGGAACACTCCCGTCGTATCGCCGCGCTGCAAGAGACCGAAAGCAGCGGCGTCATTCAGCGGGATGGTGGCGATATCGAGCTTTTCACCTCGCGTACGTTCTATGATTTCGAGCGTTGTCTGAATAACAGTGAGGTTGGTGAGCCCCAAAAAATCCATTTTTAGCAGCCCCAAAGCCTCAAGAGGTTTTGCCGAACTTTGCGTAATGACAGTGGAGTCGTCTTTTGGAGCCCTTTGCAGAGCGGTGTAATGCATGGTGGGTTCTTCGGTGATTATCACTCCGCAGGCATGCACCGATACGTGTCGCGCCTTTCCTTCGAGCTTCAGGGCGGTATCTATGATTTTGCGGTATGTCTCATTGCTGTCGTATGCGGCTTTCAATTCCTGTGTTTCCAGCGCCTCGTCCAGTGTGGTTCCGGGACGTTCCGGTATGAGTTTTGCCAGCGTATTCATTTCCAGAAATGGCACGCCGTATGCTCGCCCCACATCTTTCACAGCGGCGCGAGCAGCCAGTGTTCCGAATGTGCAGATTTGTACCACATGATCTTCACCGTACTTGTCTCTCACGTAATCGAGCACTATATCTCTGCTGGTATCGGCAAAGTCCACATCTATATCCGGCATGCTTATACGTTCGGGATTTAAGAATCGTTCGAACAGCAGGCCGTGCTCCAGAGGGTCAAGCGTTGTGATATTGAGGCAGTAAGACACCAGAGAACCTGCCGCAGAACCTCGTCCCGGCCCAACCGTTATGCCACGACGCTTCGCTTCGTTAATGAAATCGGAAACAATGAGGAAGTACCCCGAGAATCCCATTTGTTCTATGATACCAAGCTCATATTCCATTCTCTCCAATGCCTCTGCGGAGGGCTTTCCGTACCTTTCGTATAGCCCCTTTTCCACCAACTCTCGTAAGTACTGTTTTTCATCTTTGGCTTCCGGTACGGGAAATCGCGGAATGTGATACGTGGAAAAATCAAAATCAACGGTACATCTGTCTGCAATCGCGCGTGTGTTTTCCAATGCTTCCGGCACGTGGGCAAACGCCTCTTCCAAATCTTGGAACGGGCGCATGGAGAAATCCGAGTCACGCATGGAAAATCTCCTCGGGTCATCTACCAGTGCATTCTTCTGTATGCAGAGTACAACGTCGTGTGCTTCGGCATCTTGCGTGCGACAGTAGTGGCTGTTGCATGTGGCGACCAGAGGAACGGAAAGTTCCTTGCCCCACTTTATCAATTGCTGGTTCACTTCCGCCTGACCGCTGACATTCGGGAGATCCATCAGTTCGAAGTAGAGGTTCTCTTTTCCAAAGAATGATTGGTACAACGTGACAAGTTCGGTGATGCGATCTCCGTCTTCTGCGAGTGCGGCCTGCGGAATGGCACCGCTTATGGGGCCGCTGAGAGCGACCAACCCACCTCCGAATTCCTTAAGGAGCTCGGAGTCCACTCTCGGCTTGTAGTACATGCCTTCCAGTGCTGCCTTTGTGGCAAGCTGCAGCAGGTTCTCGTACCCTTTCTGAGTCGATGCCAGCAAGACGAGGGGATAGCGCTTGGTATCCACGCCACTTTCCTTATCGTGCCGAGATCGCACTGCCACGTATGTTTCCAGCCCTAAAATAGGCTTAATGTTATTTTTCTTCGCGTACTGATAAAACTCAATGAGGCCGTAAGTATGCCCCTTGTCGGCCAGTCCCACCGCACTGTGACCCAGTTCCTTCGCCCGCAGCACCACTTCTTCCGGGCTGGGAAGCGCTTCTAACAGTGAATACGTGGAGTGGCAGTGCAGGTGAACAAAATCTTCAGGTTTCATAGAGGAATTGAGTGTAGCAAAGAGCTCGCCTTGCGCTTAGTCAAATGTCAATTCTTATGAGTTTCTTTACGATCCGCAGGATGTATCCAATACGGGGGAACACACCTTTATAAAACTTCCGACCTGGTAAATACGGTATCCGCTCAGCAGCGCACCTGTTTGGCTCGGGTCTATCGGAACATCCACAATGTATTCTCCGTTTGTCGTAAGTGCGGAAAGGTCGTATCCGCCTCCGCCGCTGCAGACGGCTCCTGTGGCCGTGTCTCTGCAGATAGGCTGTGCGTTTGTGATGCCTGTGGGCACTCCCGTTACGGTATTGCCATCTATGATGTACTGCACAATCGCGTTTTCCAGTTCCCGAACAGAAGCTCTTCTGTCCGCACCGCGCGCATCGTTCAGTTGCTTGGTCGGATTGATGGCTGCGATGACAATGGATACCAAAATTCCAATGATTCCCAGCACCAGCATTATTTCCATCAACGTGAAGCCACTTCTGTGTATCTGAGGGCGCATAACAATCGTAAGCTTACCGCTCCTTCTTTCTCGGGGCAAAAGTACAAAGCGTACCTAGAATGATTCTCCCACGGATGCAGCATTTTTACATGTTTCGTGGTGCTGTAAATCTCCTTCGTATTGTCCGGAAACGTAGGGAAAGCATGAATCTTCCAGATTAATTTTCAGCACGCGTTCCAGCATCTTGTTGCACGGACGGTAGATGCAGGTTCTTCTGAGGAAGAAGGTGAATTTAGTGGTAAATGACCGTACTCCTTGATTCTTTTTACTGGCCAGCTCGTAAAATTCAATCATAGTGCCGTGCAGCTTGTCGGTGAGAGTGGCAATCTGCTTTTGGCTGTCTCCCGATTGTATGATTGCCCTGGTTTCCAATGCTTGCTGTTCTATGTTCCAGACTCTGAAGTACGCACGGACAAGATTTCGCAGTATCTTTTTTATTACTCCCATATTCTGCTCTTTCGTTTCGGCATTTATTCTTTCCGGAGATCCCGGAACAAATTCGGAAGGTAACTTCAAATAATCCGCTTGTTCACGATCTTCTCCCCATTTTTTCAGCTGGTCATGAAGTCCCCGTACCAGTCGTACTTCATCCCGGGACAGAAAGAACGGTCCACGCAGCTCCCATTTCGCTGCTCCTTCGGGCCATTGAGGAGGGGGGTCGAAGTCTGTGGCTGGCGGCAAATAAAGCGGAGCATCGAAAAGACTGCACCCCTCACGTGTTCTGTGCGGTTGGTTCAGCCCTGCCAGGAAGTCAGAAAGGAAATTCGGAGGCACCGGTCTGCCAATGGCATTGTAAATCTGCACGGTCATCGTGCCGATAAACGACATTCCGATAAGGAAGTCGTTTCGTTTCGTCATAAAATCATTGAGAGCGTCGCGTTCTTCCTGACTCGGTGCATGCCCCCCGCTTACTATGGCATCCAGTGCGTTTACATCACATCCGTACCCCACCGATGTCGGTGGCAAGTAGTCTGAATGGAACGGGCACATTTTCGTTTGTGGCGGCACGTATGAAGGCTTTTCGCACTCTGCATATGCGGCGCAATCATCCAAAGACTTAAATGTAAGACCTCCGTTTGCTCGACAGACGAGCCTGTCTTGTTCGGTGCAAATTGCGGGGATCGAATCCGGGCAACACCATGCCACGGCATCGAAGATGTAATACCAGTTGAATCGCGGGTCTTCGTAATGCGGATCTCTCGCTCCTCTCACCAAGTGCAAGTAACGATCGTTTAAGAATCTCGCCATACTTTGCAGGCGCATGATGTCGAGGATTCTTTTCTCTTTGAATGCGAGCTTTGTTTCCTCGCGGATTTGTTCCAGTTTCTCTTCCAGAATAATGAGGTCTATATGCAAACACGGTGTGATTTTATAGATGTCTCTTTGTTGTACATCCACTCGCAGCTCCGTGTCCACCAGCTCAAGGAATATGGAACTGATGCGCGAGAGCCAGTCGAAGAACAAGAACTGAAAGTTCGTAGCCTGACCTCCGGGAAGATTCATAAGGCCCGCATCCACTCGTTGCAGTACGGGATTCACGTAGTGTTGTGAAATCGGAGTCATGGTGAGTGCCTGTACGCTCGTTGCGGAAGCGAAGACGGAAAGGCCGACGGTTAAGGAGAGAAATCGCTTCATGGGTTGTTGGCGTTACGTCTGCACATTTCATCGGGGAATTCAGTTTGTTCCATATTGCGAAGCAGGTCGCTTACCGACTCGATCATATTTTCCAATGCACTGAGTGCGGGGTCGAAGTAGTGCCTGTACACACTTATCCCAACCCGAGACCCTATGCCGGATGCTGTTTCTTCGAAGAGGCTGCGAACGGATTCATTTTCGTACGGTTGGTTCACAAGTCCTTCCCAGAAATTACCGAAATCCTTCGTGGGACTACGCAATTGGCGCAGAGGGTCGAAGCTGCAAAGGATAGGCGGAATGCGCATAGGCAAGCCATTGAGTTGGCAGAAGAAATTGTCCATTTGTCTGGCAAGAAGGGCGGGTCTGTACGGAGGCAGCGGCATACTGAGCTGTGGTGCCAACATCAGAAATTCTCCGAAGTTAGGGTCTTCCGCAGAATCGGAATCCCACGGGAATGCTTCGTCTTGCACGGTGATAGGCATACGACCCGGAATCATCCTGTGTCTTTCGAACGATTCCTCCACACACTGTCCGACCATACACGCATTATTTCCGATAGTGTTTCTGTATATCGTTTTGCATGTGGGAGAACACACCTGAGGAAGAGAATTCAGTTGTTTCTTCACCCGTGCATCGGGGTTGGTAACAGCGTCGTCGCAAGAGGTTGCCACTCCCAATTCTGCGGCGTGTGCTTGCACGTAATCTGCGATATCCCTGTACATCTGATTTGAATCCGTACCTGGTGGCAATTCCACACATGAAGATCCCCCGCCGCAGCTGAGGTTTGAGAATGCAGCGGCACACATCTGTATGGTTATACCCACTTCCTGCAGCACGCCGTCTTCTCCCAGCGCATCGCATTGTGCGAGGTATGCTTGATACTCCGTCGCACAGCATCCGTCAGCACTTCCTATTATCTCATCACGAAAAATGCTTGACCCAGCGGGGCCGTCACACTGTTGCTGTGCGTGCACCAACTCATGAATGTAGAGGTAGGTGGACATGGCAGGGTCTTGTGCGTTTAAGCAGACCTCTATGCGACCGTCCAGTTCCTTTGCTTTGGTAAGCCCCTCTTGCCCTCCGCATTGGCCGCAGAACGTATCGACGTAACATCTGCTGCACTGGTCAGGTTCGAGATCGTTGTCTCTGTCGGGGGTATCCACGCCTTTTTTCAGACCCTGTGTTTCCGCACGCCACCCTCCTTCGTTGCAGATGTTCGGCCCTGCTTCTGTCCAGCGATACGGAGGTTCCATAATGGGGGCTTTGCATCCGATCAAATGAATATCATCGGGATCCGCGGCACTCCCCTGCGGTTCTGGGCATCGTATGGTTTCAGGAGATCTGCAAAGGTATCCCCGCTTCGCAAACGGGTGACTGCACAGCCCTATTCCTTCCGGAGGATCATCCAGAGGGTTCGGATAGGTTCCGCCCATAATAGCGTCATTCTGGCATGGGGGGTCGGGTTGGGCGTAGCTTCTGCTGCCCGAACAATCCAACGAGGGAAGCACGGGATCCAAATGGACATCCCACATGAGTCCCACATCATCCAGTCTTACCCACACATACACCTGCAGATCATCGAAGATTTTTACGGGAAACATCACCAATTCATTCGGCTTGAGCGGGGGGTCGAATGTTACTGTCTGAATCTGATTGTAGATGTCTTCCAGTTTCTGCTCCAACGTACAGAAGCGAGCCAGAAGGAATTGCAATTCGGTTCCGTTACCCAACTTGTCGTTTCCGCACCCTCCGTTTAGCTGTTGCACCTGTTTAAATCCGTGTCGATATCGCCATACGGCGGCAACGAATCTTTCCCTGTCCTTTTTATCTGCGGTATCGTCGTACAGACCTGTCAGTTCGGACTCCACGGCAGTAAACAGGGGAGTCATGCTGGATTCATACACGTACCCTCGCACTTTTGTTTCCGCAATCGGACTTTGCACTATATCTGTATCACCCTGCCAAATTTGCACGATGCTGGGGAGTCTTGTTTGCAGTCGCACGATGCGTCCGTGGTAGTTGTCTATACCAATTTCGTAGCTGGATGCGGAGAGCTGGAGGTCTCGTACCACTTGTCGTAACCAAGCCTGCTTCTCCACCAGTTTCACCGCGAGTTCACGGTAATTCGGACATTCAAATTGTTCCATCGGCTCATTGATCGGGTCGTCCGTTCTGCAGACCTCGTTGGAACCTGCAAGAGCCAAGTCCACATCTGCATCCGTAAAGAGCGGCAGGAATTTTCGCGGGTAAATTTTGGTCACGAATCTTTCCACAATAACTTCTGCTTTCTCCATGGAGTATTCGTCCCTGGTAAATTGTAAGAGTCGTTCATACAGTGAATCCTGTGCAGAGGCGACCGTGCTTGCCGTAAGTCCTGCCAGTATGCCTGTGAGTATGAGTTGCTTTCTCATGGTTACAAATCACGGAGAACATCTTTGGCGTCCCATCCTTTCGGCAAACAGACACTCGCATCCGATGCGAGTCCGAGTCCGTTCCTTAAGTCCAGCGATGCGCGTTGCAAGCAGTGCATTTCCGCATCCAGAGGACTCAGGCGCGCTATACTGGTGATAATTTGCAATGCCCGTTCCAATGCGGGCCTTGCCACGGCAATTTCTTGTAGAATTTTTTTTCTGCGTCTTTCCATTTCCACTATCAATTCTTGGTAATCGAAAGAGGGAACAATGGCCGGTATGGGGCCGCCCCCTGCCTCATCTTTAAATCGTTCTTCTATGACATCCAGTACGAGATAATAATTGTGGTCCACAAGCGCACACTCATACACACGAAGAAATTCAAGCAGTACGATTCCAACGTCGTTACGGTCCAGCTTTGCAAAGTCATTCGGATCCTGCCACGGTGGTAAGGACAGCGCTATGTCTCCCAGAGCACTGTTTGACTCCAATGGAAGAATATTTGGCTCCAAACATTCTATGGTTTCGGGGGGTTGCATGTATTCCTCTATGACTTCACGTACTTTTTCGTGGTACTTTTCGGGCCAGTCATCGAATTTCTCGTTTTTGAAAAAAAGAGAGCTGTACAGAGGCTCGTAGCGAGTGCAGGGTTCCAAAATAGGATACGGTTTCCCCTGCGGAGGCGCCGCAAGAGAATGCCCTCGGATACCGACGGCCAAGCCCAAAATACATACGATGATCAGTACACTGAGTGTCTTTGTGTTCTGCTCGTTGCGAAGAAATGGAGAAAACATATTACTTGGTTGTATCCGGAGGAGGAGATCCGTCACAACTGGAAAGGAAACATGGCACGCGGTTAAACAAGCCGACAAGGTTCACCATCTGGCGGATACTGTTTACTATCGGAGAACGAAACTCCTGCAAAAAGAGATCAAAATTTCCCGCAAGTTGTAACATTGTTCTGTACGAGGCATCGTACTCCACAGTCATATTCATAACGGCTGCTTCCTGATGCATGAGTTGCTGTGCAATCTCTTCGCAGTATGTTTCTACTGCGGTTCGTTGGTCCTGTGTTTCGGTCGCTCCCTTCAGCAGATGGCATTCGGGAATCGTTTGTCTTGAAACTTCAAGACATGCATATGAATCTGCAATGATGTTTACGGGAGCGTCTGTGGTTTGTTGTATGGATTTGCGTACCGCATCGCAGATTATATCCAGCCTGCACTGCAGGGCTCGAAGACTTTGTCCTATAAAAGGCACAAGTTCGGAAGTGGAAACACGCTGTGTTTCCAGAAGCCCTTTTCTCGGAGGGATAGGAGAGGCGCCGTCCACTGCCGTATCTCCTCTTGAGTCACCGGGGCTTATCCCTTCCCCGACGGATCTCCAATCATCGTCATCCACTTTGTACCAAACGTTCCCGAAAAAGTCGTACCGCACCTCTCCGACCAGAGCATCTTCCGCTTTCTTTTGTCCGAATATGACAGAACGGAAGAATCGGTGTTCCAGTGCGAGTTCCTGATTAATTTTTTCCTGACACACATCTGCGCCAACAGGCGTTTGGGCGTGGAGAGCCAATGGGATAACGCTGAGACTGAGCAGAATAGTGCCGAAAATGAAGTGTCGCATTGGCATCATGGTCCTGCGGAGGAAGAGGAAGAAGACGTGTATGTATCAAAAATCACCTTTGTCGTTCCTTGCGCTTCGAATGACGGAGTGATGTCATTGGGTTCCACTTTGAATTTCAGTTTGTCGTCTTCGGGCACCCCATCGCGCAGCAGTGTCTGCTCAAACATTCCTCTCCTGAATTCCGATATAAATTCCATCTGCTCTTTTTCGTACGGTGAACGGAGCCCCCAGCCACGCTGTGTTTGGTACTTCTCTTGATTAAGCGGCTGGCATGCCCAGTTCCACTGGTACTGAGGTCTCGGGTCCTCTGTGCCGGGGCATTCATCGAAGTCGATAATGTACTCGTCTATGGGTCTGCCAATAACTTCTTTGTCGAAATCCTCTTCGAGGAAGACGGCAGGTCTTGAACACATGCGCACAAATCGTTCCGTCAAATCCATCTCCACATGAACGCATGGAATGGTATCGGGGAAGATGCAGTCTTCCTCAGTGCCATCTGTTACTGCGGCAGGGTCTAATCGGAGACTGTCCCAGAATTTCTGATACGCGCTGTTCATACCGGAAACCACTCCGAATGCACGGTAGTAAATATTCGGATCCACCCCGGGAATGGCAGTGGGTATGAAAGTGCCTATGGTCGTGGGAGGGTCTTCTATCACGAGGTCCGGCAGTCCGTTGATGACATCGTTATAGATGGTCGGTATGGCCGGGAGGTCCGGCAGTTTTGGTATTTGTGCAGCCTTTCTTCCGCTGGGAGGATCTAAGTTGTAGCGAGCGAGGCTGACCTGTACGGGTTTAAGTACGGGAAGCTGAATCGCCCCCGTTGCTGTTCGAATAAGAGAGAAGTCCAAAACGGCATCGGGTATTAAATCGGTCTTAAAGCGCGGCAGACAATTGAAAGCATTGGAAGGTGCACCGTCTATGCATCCCGTTAGGTCCGGTCTGCCGGGCATCCAGAAGAAGTCGTCTAACATTGAGTAAATAGACGTGGTAAAGCTTTGGCTCATACACCACGGGAAGTTGGATTTGTCGTGAAATGTGCGGTACATACGTTGCGTTCCTTGCCAGAGAGACTTAAGGAATTGCAGATTCTGCACACTGGTTTGATAGGCGTTGTATTCATCTATGTTTGCTTTCAGCCAGTTTGCAATTGTCTGAATAATATCTCGCTGATCTTCCAGTATCCATGCTTCGTAGCGTGCCAGCTCTCCGCGCATTTTTCGTACGTCATCCAACCTGTCGGCATAGGCTTCCAGTTTCGTAAGAAGATCTCCAAGATCTCCGCCGACATTTTCGCAATTGTTCGCACCCGTACTTGCGATGTGCCATGCACACCACGCCTGTGCTTTGGCACGGAACTCCGTCGCACTTCCCTGTGGAATTAAAACAGGTACCGCTTCTTCTTGAAGTCTGAGTATGAGTGAGCGTTCCAGGTAGGCTGCCACTTCTCCCAGTAAGTCCTCTTTTACTTCCAGTTGCACTTCTATCGGTTCCATTCTTGGGTCCGACGGTTGTTTCGGATTAAAAGGATCGGGCATATCCGGTGAGAAGAATGGGTCGAGCGGATCCATTCCCGTGGCCCACGAGGGTGGCAATATGAGTCGCACGTGCGGGGGACTGAACAACTTGTTCGATTCTGTTTCCAGGTCTTGCCACCACTCCGCAATGGTACGTCTGCCGAATCTGTCATTGTTTACCGTGTCATCGAAGGCGCGCATGTACGCGCCGCTGGAAAACACCTGTTCTTCCGTCAGTTGAGGATACGATTTAAATTCGGTGTTATCGGGCGCCATAATTGCGAACGTGAACTCGTTCTTATAGACATCGTCGAACACTTTGCCGTTTATAAGAGAGAATCCTCCGCTTATATTGGGATACCAAAGGTCAATATTGGAGTTGAAACCCGGGTTTCGAACAATCTGATAATCACCTGACGGAGGGTCCGGCCAGTCTGTTCCATAGAGCCGCTGTCCGTATTCGGCAATATTGAAATCAGTCACCTGCGTTCGGGGCATATCGACGTAGTCGTGATTGCGACCGGGGTACGTATTGGCGATGGTGCAGTGCCTGTCGAAAAAGCCCGAGACTGTGAGCTTAGGGTCATACTCGTTATACAGACCATAACATGCCACAGGTACGCCTATGCGGTCGGCATCGTCTTGAGGTGCGGCAGCGACGGTTGCTCTGGTGCAACTTCCGAAGTAGTGGCGGAAATAGGATTTATACGGAGAACCGGGGGAGGGAAGCTCCTGTCGGCACTCGTCATCCGAACATGATTTACAGTTTGGAAACGGTCCTCCGACGGGAGAATTCGTACAGCAGTAATGTGTCTCCAAGTACCCCACAAAACAGCCGGGTGGAGGCACAGGTGGCGCGGGCACAGGTTGCGTATCCGGGTCGTAGCAGATGGTATTGATACGAGTTCCCGTATCTGCCCAAAACGGAGGAGGCCCCGGAAACAGGCAGTACACTGCGTACTGGTCGTAGAGCCATCTGCGATTTAAGTCTTCACAGAGCGCGTCACATGTCCAACCCACGCCGTTGCCAAGCGGATCCGGTCCGCATACGCCGCCGCCGAACGTACAACCTATGCTCGGCGGTTTAAATATTTTCGGTCCTATAAAACCTGCATCGGGCCCTGCGGGTCTTTGGCAGGGGTGTGCTTCATAGAATGGCGGCCAACCCGGTCTGCAGGCGGAGGTGTATCCGAATGTGGAAGGCCACTTAAACCCCGTATTCGCCACAGGGCCGTCTATCACACCTCCTCCTTCCACACGAAGCGCCATATTCGCAGGCTTATGATCCAATGGCGAGCCATCTCTCCCCGGTAAGCCCGTGGAAATAGCGATGTGCGGTAAAACCGGCTTGTCCCAATCCCATCCTCCGCACTGTGCTCCCGCAACGTCTCCCTCTATGGTTCCTATAATCCCCTGTGCTTCCGAAAAACTGCTCGGTTCCGGATTTATAGTTAACATCAGTGCTTTTCCGGGCAATAAAATTGCAAAGATTGCGAGCGCAAACTTCGGAAATGCTAGATGGTGTCGTATCAAAGAAGATCGCAAAGTTGAGCTGAAGGGAGAGTTGATTCCCATAGTAACCCTTTGCGCCTCTACAGAGAGGAAAACACCAGTTGACGAAAATCCACTAATTTTTCTGATACTAGAATCAGAAATGATATCCGACGACGAGTTTTTTTTCTGACAAGAGTAGTTACTTGCTGATATTGTATGCAGGTGTACCGTCGTACACGTCGCGAAAAGACCGTGGCATCCTTTAATCCCATACCCCTTTCACGCATGTATTCATACAATCGCGTACACATCATCGGCTATCAGACTCAACCGGTTGAGGTTCGTCAGACGCCAGGAGGCGCCAGCGTAACGGATCTGAATTTTGTTGTTCCGTACAGTTTTACCGGAGATAACGGTGAAACAATTCAGGGCAAAGGTTTTCATACCGTCACGCTCTGGGGCCCAATGGCAGATATTGCCGGCCAATTTATAAAACCGGGATCACAAGTATTTATTTCCGGTCGCATGCAAACCGACAGCTGGGAAGACCAGCAGTCAGGCGAAAAGCGCAGCAAAACAAAAATTGTTGCCATGGATATGATTCTTCTCGATCCCCGAGACGGTCAGCTTCCTGCTCCCGAAGGCGCCCCCGCTATCAGCACCTGTGTGAACAGAGTGGACATAGTGGGCAATGCCAGCAGAGACCCTGAACTTCGTACCACCGGTACCGGCCAGAAAGTACTCACACTCGGTGTCGCCACCAATGACCGCTGGAAAGACAAGTCAAGCGGAGAAGAGCGAGAACGCAGCGAATTCCACAACGTTGTGGTGTGGGGTGCGCTGGCAGAGCAGGTTGAGCGAAGTATTAAAAAGGGAAATCGTGTGTACGTGACCGGCCGTGTGCAAACACGCAGCTGGGAGGCACAAGACGGTTCCAAGCGCTACACCACCGAAGTGGTGGCAGACAGTGTCCTTCTGTTGGGCATAAAAAATTCAGGTGCATTGGAATCTGTTTCCGCAGATGCAAGACCTATTAGCGCAGATTTATCTCGCCCTGCTCCGGAAGCATCTCACAGCGAAAAAGAGCCTGTGGCTGTCGGTGCCCCTATGCCCGAAGTGCAGTACTCATCCGAAATCAAGGTGGAAGACCTGCCGTTTTAACAGACCATAGTGTATTTGGAAGAAGGGGCGGGTAACCGCCTCTTTTTTTACAGCAGTGTTCCGTCTTCCTGTACGAGTCTCATTTCCACTTCCAGTGTGTTGGGAATTGCCTGTTTGGTTTTCTCTATGAGAGCGACGGTATCTGCGAATGTGGCGTTGCCCTCGTTAATGAGAAAGTTTGCGTGCTTTTCCGAAACAGACACTCCTCCTATTTTTGCTCCCCGCATTCCGACCGCATCTATCAGTTGCCATGCGGGCGTACCGCCGACGGCCTTAAAGCACGAGCCTGCGGTTTTAGTGTGCGGTTGAGTTTCTATTCTCTTTTGAAGCAGTCGTTCTATTTCGTTTGTAATATCTTCGGGATTTCCCGAAGGGACAGTGAGGCGTACTTCCCAAATAATCGGAGAAGGGAACATGTGCTTAAACACACTTTCTCTGTATGAAAAATCACACTCTTCTTTTGTCATAATTTTCCATTCTCCGTCTGCAAAGATGGTGACGGATTCTGTGAAAGTATCTATCCACACTCCTTGCGGCCCCTGCCCCGCATTGCCGACTATGGCACCTCCCACGCTTCCCGGTATTCCCGTGAGGGGGGAGAGATTCAACCCCTCCTTTGCAAGATCGTTCAGCAGTACTGCGAGGTGTTTCCCTGCCCCCACAGTCACTGTATTGCCTTGTGCTGAGGTGTTGCTCGCCTTTATGCGCAGTACGAATGCCCGTATTTCTCCATCGGAGAAAATGGTGTTCGAGCCACCTCCAAGCGGCAGCACCGGCACTCCTTTTTCCCGGGCAAAAGCTGTGCATTCTTCCAGCTCCTCTCTTGTTGTCGGTTCGGCAAAAAACTGTGCCGTACCTCCTATGCGCATTGTTGTTTTTGGTGCGAGTGGTACGTGCTCTTGAATTTCCATTGTCTTACTTTGAGAGGAGCGAGGTGAGTCGTTCCATTGTTTCCGTAATTTTATCCGCCTTCTTCCTTCTTTTTGTACGGTCTAAAATCACAATCAGAACAACAAGGCCAACCAGTACTCCCGCCACCACTGCGTAGTCTTTGGATACGAGTGTGATTCCGAGAATTGGAAGGATGATTTGTACGAGTGAGAAGAAAAATACTCCCAGCAACACGCCGCTCCCCAGTGTAACCAGTGTGAATTTGGTCTGATTCTCCCGCGAGTCCTGCGGTGCGCTTGCGAGTTCCGTAAGGAGGTCGCTGCTGAGAATAATAGGTTCGCTCCCTGAGTTTTTAAGCACGTTCCCAAGCTTTCGCTCCAGCACCAATTTTACGAAGGTGCCAAACGGCACGTTTGTCTTATTGGCAATAATGGCTTTGGAGCCTTCATGCTTGAGATCCACTTCCATGTCGCGATTTTTGAGAGCCATCGTCTTTCAGTGTACTGAGTTTGTGTATGAGGGGCAAACCTACGGTTTTCCCCTCATAAGCTCCCTTTTCCCTTTATTTGGAGTCGCTCCAGCGAAAGCAAGCTTCCGCTTCGCTAGTTATCTATCGGTACTACATAACATGAACCAGTTTTTGCGCCTTGTGTAGTCGCTTAAAAACTTCTTCAGAGTTCATGAGCAGCGATTCAGTTTCTTCTAGGGAATCTAATTCCTCATCGTATCCAAATATTTCAGTGGCACCGGGGCTATACGGTTTTCCTGTAAGGGCAACGCGCAATGGCCACAGCAATTGGCCTAATTTAAGATTATTTTCCGTGGCCACCTCTTTAAATTTTTCCAAAAGACCATGGGCTGTCCACTTAGTGACAGGTGTATTTTGAAGTGTATCTATAATTATGCAGAATAACTCTGGCAGATCATCCCTATTAATTTTCTGTTTCTTGTTTGCCAGAAGTTCCATGTCAATCTGTGGCTCTTCATAGTAAAAGGAGAGCATGTCAGGAGCTTCATGGAAAAAGGTAATACGATCTTGAATAAGTCTTGCTCTACGGGCAAACCTGGAATCGGTTTTGGCTTCCGGATACTTTTCGGCAACAGTCGGCAAAATACGTTCTGCAAATTCAACAATTGGTAAATTGCGTATCCACTGTCCCTGCAGCCAATCCAGTTTTTTGGTATCGAAAACCGCCCCTCCCTTCTGAATGCGTTCCAAGCTGAATTCTTCCACCAGTTCTTCCAACGAAAAAATTTCTTTGGTGCTTCCGGGGTTCCATCCGAGAAGGACCAGAAAGTTAATCATCACTTCGGGGAGGTACCCTTTTTCGATGTAATCCGATGCCGCCACGTCTCCTTGGCGCTTACTTAACTTGCCTCCTCCCGGGTTTAAGAGCAGCGGTACGTGTGCGAATTGCGGCTGCTCCCATCCGAATGCTTCGTAGAGCAGCAGGTGTTTCGGGAGAGAAGGAAGCCATTCTTCTCCGCGTATGACGATATCTATTTTCATCAGGTGATCATCCACCACGTTTGCCAGGTGGTACGTGGGGAAACCGTCACTCTTCAGCAGAACGGCATCGTCTACGGTATGACTTTTAAATTCGACCTTGCCACGTATTTCGTCCTGCGCAATCAGCACGCGACTTTCGGGGACTTTCAGGCGGATGACGTACGGTTCTCCCGCTTCCAACTTTGCTCGTACTTCTTCTTGTTCCATCACGAGAGAATTTTTCATGCGCATACGAACGGAGAGGTCGTACTTCGGTGCGGGGTTTCCCGCCTTTTGTCCGTCCTCGCGCATGCGGTCTATGTCTTCCTTCGTATCGAAGGCGTAGTACGCGTGACCGGACTCCAAAAGCTTCTGTGCATACTCCTTATAAATTTCCAGTCGCTGCGACTGTATGTAGGGGCCGTAGTTTCCTTTTTGTGCCACCACTCCGTGTTCCAATACCACTCCCTCATCGGGTGTAAGCCCCGCCCATTCCAGCGTGTTGAGTATGTTTTCCACTGCGCCCGGAACCTCTCGTTCCTGGTCCGTATCTTCTATGCGGAGAAGGAACGAATCCTTGGTCTTTTTGGCTATAAGATAGCAAAAAAGAGCGGTACGAAGGCCTCCGACATGGAGCATGCCTGTGGGAGATGGCGGAAAGCGTGTGCGCATGACTCGAATAGAATACGGCTTCTGCCCATGAAACGGAACGTGCTTCTCCTTTTTCTTTACAGAATCAAAGTAGTTGGTACTCTTTATCCCTTTCAAACATTTTATGCCTGTAGTCAATCGCCCTCTGTACGACAGTATTCAAGACACAAATCTCGTGATTGTGTCCGGTAAGGGTGGAGTGGGTAAATCTACAATGGCCGGAGCGTTGTCGTATGGCCAATCTGAGATACGGAATCGAAATACAAATCTCATTGATTTGGATGCAGCACATTCTTCGTTCGATACTCTGGGCTTGCCAACCGAAGAAACAGATCGCGCAGAGCTTTTTAACGAGATTCGTGAAGTAACAGATCGTCTTAAAGTGCTTCTTATGAGCCCCCTTGTTCGAGATCCGAAAGATATCGATGATCTCAATCAACAACTGGAGCTCTACGTACCTGATCAAGGAGTGCTTCCCATATTGCGCTTGGCAGTACATTCCAGATTCTTTGGCATACCTTCTGAGCATAAGCCAATGTCTCACGTTCTTCAGCTTATGGAGATTCTCCAAAATCGAACTCATTTTATAAGTGATTATCGTGAGGGCACCCAGGGTGTATCCGTTCAAAGTTTAGATATTCCCGATATGACAATTATTGATTCGGAAAATACACAGGGTCTTATGACTGTCATTAGTTCACTGCAATATTTGGAGAGGAGTCTCATTAATGTTCGGGATCGTATGCAAGGAAATCCTTTAAATCCAAGTAACTTCGGATTCCAGGCAACAATCGGAAGGCAGCCTAATATCAGGAGATATGCGGAGAGTTCTGTCGGCAAGAATCCGGAGCCGACTATCGATCTTATGAGACAATTTTGCGAACGTATGTACGATACCAGAACAGGGATAGTACTTGTGACAAATCCAGGTCGAAATGAAGTAAATCAGACCACCAGAGAAGCGCAGCATTTACTGGAGCGAGGAATGCATATAGATCATGTTCTTATGAACAGATGGCCGACGGATACTCATAAAATTCAGGGCGCAGAAAAATGGGAGCATGCTATGAGAGATCGCCTCAGTGCCCTCCAATCTCAGCGCAATATTGGTTTCAGTCGCGTGTCACCGGATGATCCTCTAGAAGATATAGATCCACAAAGCAGTACGTTGCAGGAAGAATGTTTCAGAAACCTGGAACGTATTGAAAAAACATTCTCTCAAGTTACAGAGTAGAATTTATTATTCGCTTACAATCACACTGAACGTGACGTCCTCTACAGGTTTGTCGTTGGCACCTCGTTCCACCGCTGCGATAGCCTCCAAGACATCCAGGCCTTCGGTTACTTTTCCGAATACTGTGTGCTTACCTTCCAGCCACGGCGTTCCTTCTTTTCTTTGAATAACGAAGAACTGGCTGCCGTTAGTGTTCGGTCCGCGGTTCGCCATTGCGAGGTAACCGTATCCCATAGGGAGTGACTTGAAGTCGGTGCTGTAGTGGTAACCGAGCATTTCGTAGTATTCCTTCAGCGAAGCCTCGGCAAGCTCTTCTGGGAGTGCTTGGTCCTGTACTTCTTCTTTGAGCATGCGCTTGTGCAGACCGTAGGTCTCCGCATTTATCTCATCTTCAAATGTCTCACCGAATACGCTGCTGCCTCCCGTACCGTTTCCGTTCGGGTCACCTCCTTGAATCATGAAGTCGGGAATGACACGGTGGAAGAGGAGATTGTCGTAGTATCCCTCTTTTGCAAGTGCGATGAAGTTTGTGACTGTCTTTGGAGCGTTGTCGGCATCCAATTCCACAACAATGTCACCAAGAGATGTTCGGATGGTCGCTGTGTGCTTGCCGCTGAGAATTTCACCTTCGTAACTCATGGTCGTAGCTTCCTCCTGCTGTGCTGCCGGGGCTTGCTCCTGTTCTTTCGAACATCCTGCCAACATCACCAGCGCGAACAGGGGGATGAGGAATAGATAGAGATTCTGCTTCGAATTCATACGCATATAGCCCGCGAAGGTTAGTGAGATAGCGCAGGCTATGCAAGGAACTCAGAGAGTATTTTTGCTATTTGTAAAGAGGCCTCCTGAGCAGACAGCTCTCTGATGCACTCAGACATGGATTGGCGCAGATTTTTATCTGAGAGACAAGTATTGACAGTTTCTACCAATTTATTCTCTAAATTACTTTGGTCCAGGAGAATGCACCCCCCCGTTTTCACTGCTGCCTCCGCATTTTTTTGCTGATGATCATGTCCCACATTCCGTAGCGGCACAACGATTGTTGGAATTCCGTTCACCGCCAATTCGGCGAGAGTACCTGCGCCCGCTCTGCTGATTGCAAGGTCCGCCATTGCGTAGAAGTGCGGAAGTTCCTCCCGGGCAAATTCACAGGGGAAGTATCGTGAGTCTTCTATGGGCGCACCGGTTTTTCCTTTGCCTGTGATATGAATCACATCGCACTGCTCCAACAGCTCGTGAATGTGAGAGGCTACCGCATCGTTGATAGCTTTCGCACCTTGGCTTCCTCCCGCAATAAGGAGCACGGGGCGATTGCTCTGAAAACCGGTGATGCGCATGCCATCCGCTCTGGTTCCGTTTGTGACGACGGAGCGCACAGGATTTCCCGTGTGTACGTATTTTGCATCTGTGCGTAGCGGAAATCCCGTACAGATTTTCGTTGCCCACATGCCCACAAGACGGTTGGCACGTCCGCTCACGCTGTCGGATTCGTGCAGGACAATAGGAATGTTTCTGTGCTTGGCTGCAAAACAAACAGGTACACTTATGTGACCTCCTTTACTGAAAATTACTTCAGGTCGTACCGTATCCAAAATGTCTCCTGCCTGTTTGTATGCTCGAATAAATTTCCAGGGGAATGCAATGGAAATTCTCGGTGAGTCGAGCGTGGAATAGTCGTATCCGTTTTTGCGGATGAAGTCCGTTTCCAGTGCGGACGGTGAACATAGAAAGTGTGTTTGTATACCAGGCATCATGGTTTCCAAAGCCTCTTGTACCGCCACGGACGGTGCAATATGCCCTATGGAAGCACCGCCGACAAAAAGAATACCTGGCATGGAATTTAAGAGGTTCGAACGGAGCGACGGGTTTTTCTTCTTTCCTCAGTGCGTCGTGATTTGCCTGAGTACGTTGAGATATTCAGTAGAATTCCTATGGCCATCAGGTTTGCGAGAAGTGATGATCCTCCATAACTGATGAGGGGTAGCGTGATTCCTGTGAGTGGAAAGAGTGCGAGGTTCACCGCTATGTTCAGTATCGCCTGAAACGCGATCCATGTGGTAATGCCGGTGGCTACCAGAAATCCGAAACGGTCCGGCGCCTGCTTTGCAATATCGTACCCTCTCCATATGAGAACAGAGAACATTCCCAAAATAATAAGTAGTCGCAGAAATCCCAGTTCTTCCGCCATAGCTGCAAAAATTGTGTCGCTTTGCACTTCGGGTAAGTATCCGAATTTCTGAATGGATTTACCGTATCCCACTCCGAAAGCACCTCCGCTTCCGATGGCGATAAGCGCCTGCTTAATTTGAAACCCGATCGTTTCGGCTATGGTCGGGTCGTCCGGCGAAAGGAAAGCGTGGAAGCGGTTTCGGACGTACTCCTTATTTAAAATAATGGGCAGCCCCATAACTGCGGCGATACTGCCTCCCAGAAGTACGTGAAAAATATTGCCTCCCGCAACAAAGAACATCACTACTGCAATGGATGAAAGCACAAGAAAAGATCCGAGATCCGGCTGCATGGCAACGAGTATGGTTCCGAGCAGAAGCACGCTTGCAAATGGGATGAATCCCTCTTTCCACGTTCCGATAAGCTGCTCACGTTTTTGCAGCCATACCGCCAAGTAAAAAATAAGGGTGAGCTTGAGAAACTCGGACGGTTGCAGCGAGATCGGTCCGAGGCGAATCCAACTGCTCGCTGTTCCGTAGTCTGCGCTGAGTCCCGGAAGGAACACGGCGAAGAGAAGAAGCAGTGTTCCTCCGAAAAGGGGCAACGCAAACTGTTCCCATGTTCTGTAGGGAATCACCATGGTTATTCCCATGGCAGTCATTCCGACAGCCATATGAATGAAGCTGCGTAGCAAATAAAATGAGTTGCTTGGCATCTCTCTGAGCCCCTGGTCCACCAAGCGACTGGTTATTTGGTAGCTTTCAAACACGCTCACACTTGCGATCATCGCAAGTCCGAAGAGCGTGAGCCCCACAGTGATGCCGAGAAGCAGTAGGTCTATCCGGCGGAACATGGGCTGGGAGCATAGCAAATTTTTCAGAGTTCATCCTTCTTGGCTTCCGCTATTCCTTGCAAAAATGCGCGGCGATGCTGTGCGGTGAGTGATCCGGGGTTGCTCAGTATGAGTATGCGCATGATCTGCCTTTTCCACCACGGGGGCATACGGTCCATGGAAGGTACTTTTTTGGCGATGTACACTATGGATTTTCCGAGTGTGTGCATACGCTCCAATGACTGAGAGAGTGTGATGTGATGGTGATGAAGCGCTTTCGCGGTATCGTTGTAAAACAGACGGATGCCTGCGTCTCGCAGACGCATTCCCCACTCAATATCTTCCCATCCGTACAGCGAAACATCCTCTGCGAATGCGATATCTCTCGCGATATCCGTCGGCAGGCTGATGTGGCTGGTATACGTGAAGCGATGCTGCATATTCGCCGGAACAAAGCTCATGGCGTACGGCTGTATTTTCGGATACCCGAATTGCCATCCGGATTCTTCGAGCCACCGCATGACCGGTGTAATGGAAACATCGGGATCCCACGTGGTATGACCCAGTACAGCCACGGCCCCGTGATGAGCGTACTCATCGCTGCTGCCCACGCTGTGCATGACAAGATGTGCTTCGCAGGCATCTTGCTGTAAGAAAATATCATCTCCTATAAACAGGCATATGGGAGCTTTTGCTTTTTCCAGTCCTCTGTTCCTTGCCACTCCCTGTTGCGCCTTCGGTATCTCCAAAAACTCCACGGCAAGATCCCACGAGTTCCGGGCAAACAATTTTGCCGTTGCATCGTCGTGTCCGTCACTCACCACAATCACCTGCAGTTTTTCTGCAATGGATTGTTTCTCCAGATGCTCAAGGCATGTCTGCAGTGTGTCCGCACGTTTGTGCGTGGGAATAATAACCGAAATTTCCGGAGGAGAATTCATTCTGTATGCGGGATTGGTACCCTATCATACCGCCTGTCAGATGCATTGTCTCTTCTTCGATATCGCAGGCCACACCGCGACGTTTGCAGTTGTCGGTGAAGAGAACGTGCTCTCTTTCTTATCCGTAGAAGGCACGGTAACCGACGATGCGTTGCCTTCCCATGTGGAGGCTGTGTTGCGCGATGCCGGAGTGAAGTACGAAGATCTTACATGCGTTGCTTGTGTCGTTGGTCCGGGTGGGTTCACCAGCCTTCGTGTTGCGGTGACATTTGCCAACGTGTTGAGCAGTCAGCTGGATATCCCGCTTGCGGGGTTGCACCTTTCGGATGTTTTGAAAGCTCGTGTGCGAGACGAGACCGCACTCTGGATTCATTCCACAAAAAAAGAAGAAGTGTTCGTACGAGATTCCCGTAAGTGGCCCGAGCCGACGTGTGTTTCTCTCAACGATGCATTGCAAGAAGCTGCCGATGCATCGGGGTGGTATGGAGAACTTATTCCGGATCATGCCAAAGCTATGGAAGAAATCGGTGTGCCGGCAACGCCGCTTCTTCCGGCTGAGCACACTCTTCCGAGTCTTCTTTCCTCTCTTTCATACCACAAAGAATCGGTGCTTCCGTGGTATGGCAGGGGATGGTAAGTCTCTACCGAAAGTGCTGAAGCACCACGGCCAGGAGATCCACATTTCCGCACGGCTCCGTATTGGTTGCCGCATGCTGCTCTTCCGCGTTCGATACGGGAGAATCTTCGTGCAGTACACTGGCGTACTTATACGTTGAATCACTGATGGCAACGGTCATACCTGTGAATGCTATGAGCCCCAGGAACCCCAGTGTCTGCAGCGCATACGTTCTGTGGTGGTGTTTTATAAATGACATATGTGCGTATTTATTGGGTATATTATACCATATTTTCAATATAATAGAAATCGGCATCGAGGCGAGGGCTTTGCTCTGCTATCCTAGCTCGGATGACATTTATAGATTTTCTCAACAAGCTCCTCGGAGACCCCAATGAGAAGGAGCTTAAAAAGCTGCGCCCCATTGTGTCTGCCGTACGTTCGCAGCAGCAGACGCCCGCAATTCAAGACATTACACTCAGTACTTTGCCTGCGAAAACAGAGGAATTCCGCCTCCGCCTGGAGGGCGGAGAGACCACGGATGATCTGCTGCCCGAAGCATTTGCCACAGTAATTCGAGCCTGTGAGCTGCTGCAAGGAAAAACCATGACCATGGGGAAGCAGGAGTTTACGTGGAACATGATCCCCTTCGATGTGCAAATTATAGGAGGGGCGGCGTTGCATAAGGGATCCATATGTGAAATGAAAACGGGAGAAGGAAAAACGTTGGTCTGTACCATGCCGGTGTATCTCAATGCCATCTCTCAAAAAGGAGTGCATGTCGTAACAGTGAACGATTACCTCGCAAAACGAGATGCTCTGTGGATGGGTATGCTCTATGAAGCACTCGGCCTTACTGTCGGTACCATTCTTCATGAAGTGGAAGGAGAAGACAGGCGTGCGCAGTATGCATGCGATATTACCTATGGCACGAACAATGAATTCGGATTCGACTACCTACGTGACAACATGGCGCCGTCTCTTGAGAGAAGAGTGCAGAGACCCTTGCACTATGCGATTGTCGATGAAGTGGACAGCATCCTTATAGATGAAGCTCGCACGCCACTTATTATCAGTCAGCCTGCGGGAGAGTCTACGGAGAAATACGGTGAGTACGCTCGTCTCGCACTGAGCTTGCAGGAGAATGTGCACTACAACAAAGACGAAAAACAGAGAGTCGCAACACTCACGGAAGAGGGAGTGAAGAAAATGGAGGAATTGCTGAATGTGGAGAATATTTATGTGGATCAGGGCTTTGAAACCGTTCACCACATAGAGCAGGCGCTGCGTGCACACGCCATTTATCAGCGTGATGTGGATTACGTGGAAAGGACGGAGAAATAATTATTGTCGATGAATTCACAGGCCGTCTTATGCCCGGCAGGCGCTACAGCCACGGTTTACACCAGGCACTGGAAGCCAAAGAAAAAGTGGAAGTACAACGTGAGAGCAAAACTCTTGCGACCATTACGTTCCAAAACTACTTCCGCCTCTATGAAAAACTAGCGGGTATGACAGGTACGGCAAAAACGGAAGAGGAAGAATTTCTCTCTATCTACAAATTGCCTACCATCGTGATACCCACACACAGACTTGTGGTAAGAGAAGATAAGCAGGATGCCATTTACAAAACCATTCTCGCCAAATTTACGGCTGTCGCAAAAGTGGCAAAAGAAAAAAATGCCAAAGGTCAGCCTGTGCTTATAGGTACTACTTCCATAGAGAAGTCGGAGGCTCTCAGTGAGCTGCTTAAAAGAGAGCAAGTTCCGCATCAGGTTTTAAATGCCAAGCACCACCAACAAGAAGCGGAAATTGTGGCGGGTGCGGGGCAAAAAGGAGCAGTGACAATTGCGACAAACATGGCGGGCCGAGGAACGGATATTAAACTGGGAGAGGGGGTGGCCGAGGTGGGAGGACTCTGTATTTTGGGTACGGAAAGACACGAAGCTCGTCGTATCGACAACCAGTTACGAGGACGTAGCGGACGTCAGGGAGACCCCGGAGAAAGCCAATTCTTTGTATCTATGGAAGATGATATTATGAGGCTCTTCGGCGGAGACCGCATAAAGTCAATGATGGAACGATTGAAAGTACCCGACGATGTGCCGTTGGAAACGTCACTGGTTTCACGTTCCATAGAGAGTGCGCAGAAGAGGGTGGAGGGTCGTAACTTCGACATCCGAAAGCACGTCGTGCAGTACGACGATGTCATGAATAAGCATCGTGAAATTATCTACAAAAGACGAGAGCACATTCTGCAGAAGTTAGCCGAGCAGAACGGAGAGGAGGAGTCCGATCTCGGGCCTCTACATGGTGAAATAATAAAAGCTCTCACGACGGAAGCGGAGTCCATAGTGACTATGCACGCATCTTCCATAGATCCCGAAGAATGGGATGCACGTGAAATATGCGAGATAGCGGCTGCGTTGCATCCCGCGTTCGGCAAAGTTATTACAGAAGAGAAAATGGCAACGGTACGCAGTCCGGAAGAGCTTGGTACGATCCTTTCCGATCTGTTCACTTCTTTCTACGAGGAAAAATGTGCCCGGGAGGACAGCCAGTCTGTCGTACAGGCCGAGCGGATTGTGACGTTGCGCTCCATAGATACACACTGGATGGATCACATAGACGATATGGCTCATCTCCGTGAACAGGTGTCTTTTGCGGGCTACGCACAGAGAGATCCGCTTATTGAGTACAAAGATCAGGGTTTCAGAAGATTCAGACAGCTTCTTGCAGCCATAGATTCCACCATTATTCGCACGTTACTTCAGGCTGACTTCAGGCAGTTTGTGCCGTCCGCTTTCATTCGACAGGCCGAAGAAGAGCTGGAAGAAATGCGCACCAATCAAGATCAAATAGCGGGAGAGCTGGAAAGCACCGGAGTGGGAGAGTCTGAGTCGGCACACTCCAATCCCGTGGTTATGCGTGCGGCAGGCATGTCGCCTTCCGGCGGGCAGCCCCTTTCTCAGCAGAAGGTAGGGAGAAACGATCCTTGCCCCTGCGGAAGCGGAAAGAAGTTCAAAAAATGCCACGGAGCGTAGCTTGGTGTATCATTCCTACCCATGCCGAAAATTCGCACTGTCGTAGGGCATAAAGAGCAGCTTTCTCAACTGTCTCAGGATATCGCAGAGAATAACATCACACATGCCTACCTTCTCTCGGGTCCCGCTCATCTCGGTAAAATGGCAGTTGCATATTCTTTTGCCGCAGATATTCTTACGAAGAATTTATCCGAAGAAAAAGCAAAAGAGGCACGTCGCAGTATTGAAAATCTCACACACGCAGATCTTCTCGTACTAGATCAGCTCTGGATTGAAAAAACATGTGAAGATTGGGATGCCATCGCACGCAGTTCGAATGTGAATCAGCAGCATCGCAGTAAAAAAAGCCCCCCTGCAAAAACAGATTCCATAGGCATAGATGACATTCGATCATTGCAATCAAGACTGCATGAAACGCGATTGGGTGAGTATGGGTGCTGCATTATTCGAGGTATCGACCGCATGCAAGATGCTGCGGCCAACGCATTTCTGAAGATTTTGGAAGAGCCCCCGCAAGGGTTGGTATTCTTACTCACAACGCAGTCGGAGTCTGCGTTGCTTCCCACCATACTTTCCCGCGCACGAGTGTTGCGGTTTTCTCCGTTATCACAAAAGGAGATTCTGCCTATTCTCGATAAAGTGAATGAAGAGGACAAAGGGTTTATTGTAAAGCTTGCGCAAGGTGCGCCGGGTATCGCATATTCTCTGCGAGATGACCCCGATGCGTTGCGAAAGCAGAAGCAGATTTATGAAAAGACGCTCTCCTTTTGGAAGGAAGCCAAACTGAAAAGTCGTCTTCAAATGCTCAGTCCTTTGCACTCCAGGGGAGAAGAAGCCAATGAGTTCCTGTTTCATTTGGCTCTTTCTCTGCGCCAACAATCTCCCGATACACGGGGAAAGTTTCAGAAGCCGTTCCTTCAAATGGCGAAGGATTTGCAGACAAATGCACATCGCCAACTCATTACTCAGCGGTTTGCAATCGCCATCACCTCTTAAATTTATGCTTCCTTTCTTGATTCCAAGGTAGTCGAAGTGTAGCCTCACTTGCCGTGATTTACGTCCTCGTCCTCGTCAGCTCGTTTGCAGGTATCTGTGCTTTGCTCGGAGTACGTGTGCTTATGCGAAATCGTTCCGTACGTAAATTCGTTCGGAGCATTCGCCAGCGAGTGCATTTGGCCGAAGAGAGAGGCGCCGTACTGCTTCCGGAAACACCCGTGGAGCGACGCAGAAAAAATACGCGTGCTTCTGCGATAGAAATGCAGGAGTCACGCTCGCTGGTTCGCAAGGCGGAAAAGGCGATAGCCCAAGGGAAAACCGAAGAAGCCGAACGCGCGTTTATTCAGGCGCTTACCGTCACGCCCGATGCATACAGCGTACAGGCGCAACTTGCCAAGTTTTATCTTCAGACAGGAAGAGAGCAGAAAGCAGAAGCTCTCTACAGAGATCTTATCGTTTCGCATGACGATACCTCTTACCACGCGAATCTGGGACTCGCATTCTACAGACAGGGAAAGTACTTGGATGCCTGCAAAAGCTACCAACATGCTCTGAACAAAGATCCCACGAATCCGGAGCGCAGCGCAGCCCTGGGCCGCGCATGCATGGCCGCGTGTCGCTACGAGGAAGCGGCTCAGATACTGGAGAAAACTTGTGCCAGACTCTCTCGAGATACGGAACTTTTAAACCTGCTTGCCGAGTGTTACCTGCAAATTCATGCGTATGATCTTGCGCAGAATGCGTACCAAAGAATCAACAAACTTGAACCGTACAACGAAGAGGTAAAAGCAAAAATGAAGCAACTGGCGAGCGCCTAGTTATCTGTTGAGAGTGCCGAGTACAACAGGCTCCAAAATATTTGCGGTAAAGGCGTGCCCTTTCGGACTTGGGTTGTCGTAATCTATGAAATGATCCCTCCAAAACGAATCGAGTTTTTCAGGTTCATTTTCTCTGGTGGCAACTATCACCTGTGTAGTGCTTGGTTTATTCAATACCTTTTTCTTTTCGGATGCCGCAAATTTTTGCTGCAGTGCCGAGAGTAAATCGACATATTCCACGCCATGTTTCTCTGCAAACTGCTGCAGTATGCGTTGCGGATATGCGTACTGTTGCTCGAGAGAGAACTGGAAGTCGAACGGTGTGGCGAGAATGATGAAAGGAATTTCATCTTTTTTTGCCAGTTCAGCCATTTGTTCTATCCATGATAGAGCATTCTCCCATGCCTTCAGCACTTCGGGATCCTGAGGATCTTTTACCAGCTTTTCTGCCGTATAGACTTCTTGTTGCTGAGCTTTTGCCATCACTGCCTCTTGAGAGTTTGCCTTAAAACGAATGCGACTCTGCATATCTTTCAGAAACAAGTACAGTGCGCTGTTTTGCTTGAGCACATGTTCCACATAGGACATATCACGCATTCCTAGCAGCAGTTCCTCGTATGTTTTGGAATCGTTGCTTTGAACTTCTTGCTCTCCGAGTTCGGTGAAAACCCACCCCGCATACTGTTCTATGACATCGTTGAGTGTGAATTGAAGTACGACAACATCGGGGTCAAATTTCATGCCTTGCTTTAAGTCGTAGTATTCCTGAAACGGAGAGTTGCCGGGGGCTGCGGTATTGATGACTTCTATATTCACACCTTTCTCTTTCGCCGCACTGTTCAGCATATCTTCCAGTACCGAAGGGTATGTTTCATGATCCAGCACACTGTCTCCGAAGCTGATGGAATCTCCAACCACCAGAATTCTCTTTGTGTTTTCCGGCTTTTTCACGTCGATATGTTCGTCTCTGTATCCGAATGAATTCGTGGTAAAAGGCACTCCGTGAAACGTGTTGTTCTGGTTTTCCTTCAGGCGAAATACTTTCTTATGGTCATATTCAAATATGCCGTCGGATGATATTTTCTGCGGAGTGTACTGTATACGCGCAAGCATTTCAGAACTGCATATGAACACGCTTACCGAAAGAATGCTCAACATTACATTGATGCCAAGTGACCGTAGTTTGTGGGGGTTTTTGCGTTGTTCGGTTTCATTAAGATACTGTATGTATCTGTCTGCGAAGCAGGTTCTATGCTCATTGACTACGCCGTTACTGGTGTGTGTTTCGAGTGACAAATTTTATTTTAAATCACGCCATTATATCAGGTTTTTGGTGTTTTGAGAACCCTCTCCCTTTGCGCAGAAAGAGTAAATAAGGGGCCCGGTGCCCTAGAAATCCACGAGTTCCACCGTACAGTCACCCTGCACTTCGGCTTGGCATGTCAGGCGTTCGGGGTCATGTATGATTCCCATATTCTCTTCGCGGTCATTGCGTTCGCTCAAATTTTCCATGCCCTCCTTCACATGACACATGCATGTTGTACAAAAGCCGTTTCCCCCGCATGCGTGCTCTATGGGCACGCCGTTATCCAGCCCTATTTGTAGTAATTTTTTCCCGTTTTCCGCCTCCACTTCTTTCGTCTGGTCGCCGTAGATGAATGTTACTTTCGCCATGAATTTGTGTTTCATTATGTGCATCTTCTTCGTTCCTGTACAGAGATAAGCACGGTAGAATATATCCCCGATATGCGTACCGTTTCCAAGCCTCTTCTCGCCGTTTCCAACCTCCACATAGAAGTGGAAGGCAAAGAGGTCGTACGCGGAGTTGATCTCACCATTCAGAAAGGGGAGGTGCACGCCATTATGGGACCCAACGGTTCGGGAAAGTCCACGTTGGTAAGCACACTTATGGGACATCCTGCATATAAGGTGACCAAAGGCTCCGCTACGTTTCTTGGCAAAGACCTGTTTGCCCTGGAGCCGCACGAACGAGCGCAGCTCGGCTTATTTTTGGCGTTTCAGTACCCGAAAGAGATAGCGGGAGTAAGTCTGCGAAGTTTTCTGTTTGCGGCATATAATGCACAGATGGCGGTACGAGACCCCGCACATAAAAAAATCTCCCCCATCAAATTTAAGAAATTCCTTACGGAGAAAATGGAAGAGCTTAAAATGGACTCTGCTTTCGCAGAGCGTTTTGTGAACCAGGGATTTTCTGGAGGGGAGAAGAAGAAGGCGGAAGTGTTGCAAATGAAAGTACTTTCTCCAATTCTCTCTCTTATGGATGAAACAGACAGCGGGCTGGATGTAGACGCGCTGAAAATAGTTGCGGAAGGAGTGAATTCTTTGCGAAGCCCCGATTTTTCAGTGCTGCTGGTAACGCACTACGCTCGCATTTTGGGCTACATAGAGCCGGATTACGTCCATGTGATGGTCGGAGGCAACATTGTCGAAAGTGGCGGAGCAGACTTTGCTCACAAGCTGGAGAAAGAGGGGTACGAGAGGTACGGGACCACGACGAAGTAAGCCCTCCTATGCATTCAATCTGCGCAGCAGTTGAATGTCTGCAGTGCGAGGAGAGTAGTAGCGCCCGCTGGTGTATCGTACATTCGTGTACGTAGGTGCAAACCAGTGTTCTTTATCGGGGCTCCACTGCCAGAGTTTTTGGCTGAGGTTAAATCTTGTATGGACCGAGAGATGTGATTTGCTGCTGTCGTTGTTTTCGTGAACGGTATACACACCGTTGGCATCGCAGTCTCCGCACTGCGTATCGCCGTAGCGAAAGCGTGCCCACTCCGTCTCTGTCATTTGCGCACTCAGCAATTCACCGTGTGCAGATACCAGTCTGGTAAATTCTTCACCTTCCAGATTTCTGTCTCCGCTTCGCGTGGAAATACGCACAATCCATTCCAGTCTCCGAAGAAATTCCCGACGCTGTGTGTCGGATTCCAATTTTTCATACAGTCGAACCAGAGTATTTTCTCTGCCTCTGTTCGCCTCTTCATTGATATTTTTGACGAAAACCGCAAGCACATTGCGCACCGAACCGAGTGCGTCTCGGGGAATGGGAGTGGTGACACTGGCTGTTATTGCTTCCTCGGGAATTGTACTGTTTTTACCGCGAAAGAAATTTACGTAGTCTCCGCGCATACGACTGAAGAAGAAACTTGCCCCCGTTGCTTCATCCACTATCTCCGTACGAGTTGTTCTGTAGTCTCCCACTGTTTCGGCAATTCTGCTTCCCGGTCCTGCACGCAAAGAGGGAACATTCGGGTTATCCACAGACGGCTTTCGTAAGTACATGAAGTATCCTGTTTGCCTTCCTTCAGGCCTGTAATATGAAATCATATTGTGGCGACGCTCGCCTTGTTCTTGGTTTAAGTACGTATTGGGATACGGGTGCCATACGCCCGGATTTCTTTTTGCTGTTTCGCGCACCGCTTCTTGTTGGCGTAGCATTTCGGTGCGACGACGTCCCAGTTCTCTTTCACGCTGCAACTCCTGCCTTCTTCTGTCGATAATACGCAACCTTCTTTGTTCCAGAGGTGCGTCCAATCCTTCAAGCATTGCCAGCCCTCCTTCTTGTCGCAGAAAATTTCTGCCTCCAAGCACACGATTGTGTCCTTCCATTGTGCCACTGCTTCTGGAAGTGCCAAATGTGCTCCTGGCTCGTTGCACCACGAAGAACTGAGGGCTGCTCGAGTCTCTTGTGGTGGGGTCACCGTAGACGTACGTTGCCAGCACAGTTGCCTGACCGCTGCTTAAGATGTGTCCTTCAAATATGACTGCGACAACGTTATCTCGTGAAAACTGTTCTCCTCGCAGGCTTGGGGCATAGCGAAGGTCGTTCATAAGAGACTCCATGCGCGGATAGTCGTTTGCAACCATACCTCTGCTTCGTGGCACATTGAAACTACGCAGTACCACGGGAGTGTTGGAGTCGTTACTGTAGAGCCGCTGCTCCATTTGCGTATCACGACTCAGTCGTCTGCCGCGTCTTTCATCGAGCGCAGAAAGTGCAATGCTAGCCTCTGTTATGCGCTGTCTGGCGGCATCCGCACTTGCATTGCCTGCAAGCTCGGGAAGTCTTGCATCTCTCGAAATCCAGTTGGCAGATATGCGTGCATGATGTGTAAATTCAGCTCTGGCATCCACATTTGTGGATGGCAGCCAGTTTTCCACCGAGAAGATACGTTGCAAAATAGGGTCGTACACGCGTCCTTCGGGTTCATCTGTCGTGCGCGGAAGCACGCTGTTCATATTGCCTATCAGTTCCACATTGTCCGAGACGTTTTTATAGATGGATCCGCGAGCACCGAAAGAGAAGCCGTTTGGCAGACCTGCCACTTCGCTCTCCGGTACTGTAAACAGCAGATTTTCCGCATTTTCAAAAAGATACTTCGCAGCAAGCTGCGCACGAGTCTTCCCTTCGTTGCGTTGCAACAGCGCAATATCTATTTGACTTAACCGTTCCCCGAATACCTCTGCTTCACCCAGACTGCTTACCATGTCGTCCAAAATTTCCAGTCGCATTATCAGGCGACGTGCTTCGGGTGTATTGCGATCCGCAAGCGCCGCTACTTGTGTTTGCACGCGCCTGCGCTCGGCGATGGCTGCAAGATACTGTTCCTCTCTTTTATGCTGAATGAAAAATACGATCGTCTCACGCATTGAACGCCGTATTTCCACCAAGGTGATATTGGCTGAAGTCGGGAGCGGGATGTTCCAGTCACCGTCTATTTGTCCCTTGCTTATTTCTTCCCAAGAAAGACCGTTACCCGAAAGTTCGAAGAGTCGAGAGTAAAAAGCGGGGAGGAACACATCTTTAAACCCTCCGTCTCCCGCAAAAAATTCCTGCATGTTCAGCGGGTGTTCGCTTCCGCCGTATACTTCTCTGCGCAAATCGGGAAATTCGCGTAGTTCCCTGTTTAAAATAGCGAAAAGCATCTTCTCTCGTATCGCTCTCTTATTGTTATTTTCAGCGGAATCGTCACCGTCTCCGAACGGACTGTCTGTCATCATTTCCCCCGATGCCTTGGCGAGCATGTCGTATGCGGTATCGCCGGTTGCTTCTTGCATATTTATTTTGGCAAGCAGCCATGCGGGAGCTTTGGTCACAAATTTTCGATCTGCCTCTTGGTCTATTCCGTACCGTGCGGTTTCCACCGTCACTTCCACCGCCATAAGCGGCCAGAAGGTTCTGCTGAGACCGAAGCGAAGTACCGCAAGAGTTTCTGCCGCACTCACCATGGTGCGCAGTGTCTGCGCCTGTGTTTGCCCTTCTTGTGCCTGATTGATTTCTTTGATATTTACTTTTATGTCGGTACCTCCGTCTCTGTAGCGGAATGTTTCTTCTTGGTCTGCGGGTTCCGCTTCAAATCCTGCCGCACGCAAATCTGCTATCATACGTGTGCGTTGCCTTTCTATGGATTCGCTCATTTCTCCAAGCTCCTTAAAGTCCAAATACGTGCGGTATGCCAGTGCAGATGCTCCCGCAGCTCTCCCGGCAACAGATGGCACGGCACGAACTCCGCGCAATATGGCATTGGGAGTCTTAATAAGTGCGCGACCTCCGCGCCACAGCATATTTGCACCGGCATATCCGCCGACTCCCGCAGCGATCCAAGGCAATACCACTGCGGCACCGGTCGCAATACTCAAGTTGGTTGCGAGCGTTTTCCAGCTCTCTTTAATGGTATCCACTTCGGCTATAAGGCCGAGGCGAATATTCACCAGATCTTCCATATCACGTAAGAATGTTTTGTACGCTTCGTGGAAGGCGTCTCCATCTGTTTTCATTTGAGCGATCATCATGGCGTACGCCGTGGCGCCTCCGTGTTTTTCTATAAGTGCGTCACGCGCTGCCGCATCGCGAATCCCTCCTTCCGGGAGAGTGGGCAACGGGTTTGTAACCTGTTGTCCCACATACTCGGATGCATCCGGCATGCCGGACATAAGATCGACCGTCGTGCGGAACTTTTTCACCGCACCCGTATCTCTGAATCGGATAATGACGTCCCGTATTCTCCGGAGTTTTTCTTCTTTGGTAAGTGGCTTGCCGTCCGGTCCTACTCCGCTGTCCAACGATTCTCGTATGGAGAGAGGAAGAGACGTATCCAACCATTCATCTATGCTCTTCTTCGTCGGTCCTTCGGGGAGTGCCGCGGTTATAAGATTTCGCAGCATTCCCGACAGTCCGTCAACGCTCTCAAGCAGGCGCATGATTCCTGCGTCTTTCAGCGATTCAAGTCCGTTCGGATTAAACGAAGTGTCTACCTGTCGCAGCATGTTTTGCAGACTTCCAATGTGGAAGTCTCGTGCGCCATCTATGCTTTTATCCACTGCTTCCAGTACTTCCGGAGCAGTTTCACCGGTATTGTTTCTCGCATCTGTGAGGTCGAAGTTATTGCCGAATTGATTTTGTATGCTCGTCAGCTCTGCCATTGCCTGTTGGTGCCCCGCAAGCTGCTGTGTGATGACGATCATATTTTCCATGTACGAGCGACGCATAGTACTGAGTTTTTCCTGCGCATCTTTTTTCTGTTGTTCGGTCCAATCGTCCCGCCTCGCAATTTGCTGCTGCACATCGCGCAGTTGTCCGTACCGCAGTTGAATTGCCTGCAGATACAAACGTTGTGGCAGGAAATCCTTCGGTACACCAAGGTCTTCTCTGCCTTCGGGATTTCCCTTGAGAATATCTATGACATCTGCATCCATCTGCTGTCTGCGCTCCGAGTGAAGCTTGCGGTATTGTTCGCGCAGTTTTTGTTCCTGAATTGGATCTCTTTCGATTAAAAATCGTGCATTCAGTTCTCGTCCACGGACTACAATCGCTTGGTTTTCTGCAGATAGACTACCGAAAGTACTGGTGCGACTACGCTCAAGGCTTGTCTTGCGACTCTCAAGTTCCTGCTTTTGAGTGGCGTTAAGACTTTCTGTTTGTAGGCGAAAGTTTATGCGATCTATTTGTTTATCTAGCTCCAGAACGCTGGCGTAGATGTGTCTTTGGTTAATTGCCTCTTTCAGAACGTGGATGTACTCCACAGATTGTCTGTACTGCTCTCGCAGCTCCTCTCGCTGTTGCTCGGGCAGAAAAGGAAGCAACTCCAGAAATTCTTGCTGATACAAATCCATAAAAGAATGCACCTGCTCTATGACTGCGGGTACGTACTGGTTATACGTAATTGCCTGATTCGCCACGATAAGCTCTCTCCGGTTTCGTTCTCTTTCCGCGGGGGCAAGTCCCTGTTTTGCCAAAGCCGCCTCGTGCTGAATTGCTTTAATGCGCCAGTAAATCTCGTTGGTTCTGGCGAGATCACCGTAACTTGTGTACACAGCTTGGTTTTGCGCCTGTTCACGCATGGTCTGCAGCTCTCTTTCGTTTACGTTTTCTATGGGATTCGTTTGTCCCAAAGCACGACGCAATCTGTTGAGTTGTGCGGAGAGTCCGAACGTTTCCAGTAACCTTTCGTTACTTTCGTTTTGCTCGATTGGTGGTGTTTGATTTGTGTGTTCGGGGGTTGCCATAGCAGCGAAGAGTTACGTTTAGCCTGGTCCGTCCGGGTAAAATAGATCAGGATTTTTTATTGGTGGACTTGCAGGAGGGGGCATGGGAGCGTTTGGCGGGGGAGCCGCAGGACTCGCAAAAATTCCTGAATTCGGTGCCGGTACGTTCGGAGATGGCACAGGAGGTTGCGCACTCGGTACGCCCGTACCGAGGTTCGGCCCCGCTATTTCTCCTTCTGCGATGGCGGAAAATTCTCCTCCCGTAGGTGCCACCACTGTTTCGGCTACTTCTCCCGCACCTTCTATGGGGTTTGGAACAATAATGATTTCACCGAGGTAGTCCCAGAGTGCATAAATACCCCAAGCAGCGCCTGCCAATGCAAGCAGTGCGGTGATAACAGGGTGTTTGCGTGGCAAATAAGTAATGGCATCCCATGCCTTTCTCCACAT
>Ga0210044_10000089_pt1 | contig 124011 bp, 104 predicted proteins | sample CryGey13umfilter_2_FD_183959 | JGI IMG/M metagenome (GOLD analysis project Ga0210044, IMG submission 183959) | Groundwater microbial communities from aquifer in Utah, USA - Crystal Geyser 4/9/14 3 um filter (SPAdes) (version 2) | ecosystem: Environmental > Aquatic > Deep subsurface >... | reverse complement strand
CTCAACTTATAGTTACATCTTTCATTTCAATAATTATAGACCATTTACCCGTTCTTATGCAAGCAGAATTTGACATTGCCGCCCAGTAAGGCGCCAGACTGGCTTCTCATCTGCCTGATGCGAAACTATATGTAATGGAAGATAGCATGATCAAGCCATCGCATTATTCTCGGTGCCAGCACGCTGATAATACCTTAAGGCTTCTTCTCGCCATATATACTCCTCGCCAGCTTATCCCGGGCATCTTTGCCCTCCAATTCCTCCACAAGGCTCATGAACTCTGCAGTTGATGCAACTTTTCTCCCCGCCACTGTTTTCAGTAGATTCATAAACCTCGGATTACCTATTCGCATCTCAAGCTCATTCAATATTAATGGACCTTTGTTATATAGCATTGGAGCAATGAGTGGCCCTCCAAGTTCAAAACCCGCCAAAGGAGGAAGGTCCAGCCTGCTGATAAATCCTCTCTTCTGATTGATGAGTTCGTCGAATTTCCCCTGTCCATATCTCTCACGAACAGCCATTAAGGTTGAATAGACCGCAAATGACTCATTCAGCCAATCTTCCCAGCTATCAGAAGGGGCGTTACGCCACCAGATGCGGGCGAATCCATTGGACATCCCCATGAAGTAGTGCGCAATGTAATCCGGCTCCTTCTCCATCAATTGGTAAACGATAAACTTCGTCCGCGTATAGGCTCCGCCTATTTCGCGAGGCGCGATTAGAATTGATGCTCTCCTGGTCTGGTCAGAATCAAACCAATTCTGATACTTATCAAGAATCCACAAACCATCATTAAGTATCTTTTCCAGAGGAGCGGTCCATTGAACTTTATAATGAATAGCCACATAATTGTCCCCCTCGGTCCGGTCCATTGTCTTAAGGCTGGTTGCCGCCGCAATCAGCATATCATTAGCAGTCTCATTCTGTATCACACTCCATCGGTCGCCCTTCTTCTCAAATAACCCCATTCCCACCAAGGGATATTCGGGATTTATTCCCACGTCCAGAGAATATGTGAATCGCGGGTATTGGGGACTATATGGAAACCAAGGACACGCCCGTCCCAATTCAACCCATTCCTTCGAAATCTCGCTGATTGGCTTTGTATGCTCGGTCAATTTACCCTCATACTCGAAATCGATTTGGAATCGCTCGCCTTTCTGCAATGGCCTCTCAAAATATATGGTTAAAGTCCCGGCATCCGCTGTTAAAGGATATGGACTCGGTTTATCGACTACAAATGAGTATGACTTGACATTCCCGCCGCTCAATGCTTTTACTTCAAGTTGCTTGTGAAGAAGGAAGGTTATGCTGTCAATCCCGTTCTCAAGGGGATTGAAGGCAAGCTTCCCTTTCACCTTCAGGAAATGCTCCGGAGGATTAAGGTCAGCGGTCATCAAATAATTATAATTTTCAGCGCTTTGCTTTTTTGCCGAAGTGGAACAGCCATTCAAAGCCATTCCAATTATCAATACGGCCACCAAATTTTTCATAACTTTACTTCTCTCCTTTATGCTGCAAACAAAAGATCATTCTGCGCAATCCAATTAATAGGTATTTCGAAGCATCTGCTCGAATACGTTGAGCCGCATGTACTCCAGCCTCTTCCGAAATCTCGTTGCGCTCAAAATGCGGGGACATTGCTCACATCAAGATTCGCAACATAGCCGAGCATTATCAATTGAAATACCGGAGCGAAAAAACTCATCATAAACATCTGGCGATCCCGTCGCAGTCGCAGGAATTCTTTCTTGATGATATGAAATATGGTTTTCATTTTCGCTCTATTTGTCCTGCAGATATTTTAACATAACTATTTTGAATAATCCATTAAAATGTGGATGATGCTATCTCCGGCGTCGAAATTCCATCGGTGAAATAGGGGAGATGACTTCCTTTCAATCTGCAGGAAAATAATATAATTATTGGTGAAAAATCGTGACTATTAGGGAGGCGAGGCTAATATTACTGTTTACTTTTCAATATCTCCGTCATCTCTGCGATATCGGTCATCGGTTTATTGCAGGCAAAATTGCGGCAGATATAGGCGGTCGCTTTTCCATCAATGCTGACTTGATGCTTTGTGTATCCGGCAATCTCGGAAATCTCGGGAGTACCTTCCGTGGGCCTTAAGAGCACTACTTTATTGGGCAGGAAAATCCCGTTAACAGCCTTCAGCATCTCCTTTGTATCTGAGCCATTGCGATCCCCGGCAATCACAATCTCCACCGATGGTCCCAGGTAATAATCCAATCCTACCAGCATCTGAGTATATGCCATGGGGGCTGCCACCACCTGGCTTGATATAGCTCCTAAAAGCGATACCGCTATCTGCTCATACTCGGCATTGCCGGTAATTCGCGACAACCGAATCATATTATAAAATGCCATCGAATTTCCGGATGGAATCGAGCCGTCATAAGATTCTTTTGGACGGACAATCAGATCGCTTTCGTCATTTGATGTCAGGAATAATCCCCCATTCTCATCGTCCCGGAATTTCTCCAGCATTCGGTCGTTTATTTCAATTGCCCGACTCAGGTATTTTATGTCGAAGGTCGCTTGGTGTAGCTCAATCAAGCCATAGACCAAAAAACTGTAATCATCGAGTTTGCCGATGATGCCAGCCTCACCATTGCGATATCTGTGTTGCAGGTCGCCATTGGGCAGAATCATTTTATCCAGGAGGAAATCTGCCGCTTTTGCCGCTATACCTGCGAATTTTGGCTCATTCAAAACTACCGCACCTTTTGCCAGAGATGCAATCATTAAACCGTTCCAGTCAGTTAGGATTTTATCGTCCTTCGATGGATGGACCCTTCGATTGCGCACCTGCAATAGTCTCGCTTGAGCTTCGCCGATGAATTTATCCCTATCCGATTCATCTACACCCAGTCCGTCTGCAAGCTGGGCCTGGACATTTTTCAGATAAGGAATGCTTGCGCCGGTTAGCTTTCCAGTCGCCTGCTCAGCGAAGTTGCCGCCCGCTTCGACATTGAAAGCTTTTGAATATTGCTTGCCGTCTTCTTCACCCAGAATCTCAAGAATCTCGGCAGGGGTCCAGAAATAATATTTCCCCTCCTCTCCTTCGCTGTCCGCATCCTCCGCCGAATAAAATCCCCCTTCGGAAGAAGTCAATTCCCGCGCCACATATGCGAAGATCTCCTTGGCAGTCCTGGCATAGAATTCGTTGCCGGTGGCCTGATAGACCTCGAGATATACCATCGACAGCAAGGCTTGATCATAAAGCATTTTTTCGAAATGGGGCAGGAGCCAAAATTGGTCAGTCGAATAGCGATGAAATCCGTATCCTATCTGGTCATAGATCCCACCGAGACGCATAGCGGTCAAGGTATGTTCCACCATCTCCAGCGCCCGCGCATCACCGCTCCTTTTCCAATATCGTAGCAGAAATAGGAAATTGTGGCCCATAGCAAACTTCGGCGGCGCCCCAAAACCGCCAAATTTATCATCGTACTTGCCCTTTAATTGATCGAAGGCTCCGGTAAGGATTTTCTCGTCGAGCTCGCCCCCATTTCCATCGATGGATTTTTTTTGAAGCGCTTCCACAATTTCCACCGCCGAGCTTAGTATCCCGGCACGTTCTTCTTTCCAGGCCCTGGCCACAGCCGGAACCAATTCCATCATTCCAGCCCGGCCATGTACACTGTATTTGGGGAAATAAGTGCCCGCGAAAAATGGTTTCAATTCCGGGGTGAGTATTATCGTCAATGGCCATCCCCCGCTTCCTGTCAGCATCTGGCATACCGTCATATAGATCTGGTCGATGTCGGGACGTTCTTCACGATCAACCTTGATACAGATGAAATTCTCATTCAGCAGCTCCGCTACCGCAGAATCTTCAAATGATTCTTTCTCCATCACGTGACACCAATGGCAGGTGGAATACCCTATCGAAAGAAAAATCGGCTTATCTTCCCTCTCTGACCTCTCGAACGCTTCCCTCCCCCAGGGGTACCAATCCACCGGGTTGGAGCAATGCTGAAGAAGATAGGGACTTTTCTCAAAGACTAAGCGATTCCATTCCGGACCTCCATCGGGTGGAAGATTCGCCAATTGCCCGGCGGAGGGCAGCCCGTGTGGAGCGTTTCTATCCTTATACAATGTTTTCTGGGAATCTCTATCAACATTCATCGTTATCGTCCCTGCTATCAGGGCTAATATGAGCAACAACCCAACGCCGATTTTCCTATTGGAGCCTATATTTGATATGGAACGCGAAATCCTAATTGGCAATGTCTGTTCCGTTGGGGATTATACATGAACCAAAAGTAAAGGCATACATCTCCACACCAGAATTCTTTGAGAATAATTGCAATGTATGCTCGCCATGCACCTTGCTTTTGATTATTCTGTACATTCGTGGTTCATCGACTAACACATAAGTCTCGCCATTATGGTCGAACTGAACGTCCTCACCGACAAGATCTTTCAACAGAAATTCATCGTCCTGTTTGACAAATACTTTTTTCGGGGTCATACGCTCATTCTGCCCCGGATGCATCACCAAATTCACTTCCGCCGCATGATAACGAATCGACAGATTGTCCTCCAGCTCCACAGTGTTGCGCGAATGTTGGACATATTCCTCGGCGGCAAGCCACTGTCCCTGAAGATTTATGAATCCATCAGAGAGGACCTTCGGTGCAATATAATCGCCTTCTCGGTTGGGGATATAGCCCGGCGATGAACCCAACCGTCCACGCGAGTATCCACAATACAACTCCGGAGTAACCGGATAACATACCGCTCCGGGAGTGTCGCTCCCTCTGACCGGAGCCATTATCGTGGGAAATGTTAAATTCGGATCTATGTCCTTTAGTAATTTCTGAATCTCAGCTTCTGTCTCCCCATATCCGCCTTCACCGATATGGTCATAGACCATATAACCATCCTTATTAATGAGATACTTATGCGGCCAATAACGATTGGCATAATCGCTCCAGATGGAATAATCATTATCCATCACCACCGGAAATTCAATACCCAGCCTTTTTATCGCCGGTCCTATCTCATCTGGATTATGTGCAAATTGGAATTCCGGCGCATGCACCCCGATTATTACCAGTCCAAGTTGGGAATATCGCTTGTGCCATTCCTCCAAATATGGTAAAGTGCGCAGACAATTCACGCAGGTATAATCCCAGAAATCCACCATTATAACTTTGCCCAACAGCCTTCCCCATTCTGGCGGCTCGGTATTAAACCAATGATCTCCTTTGATTGCGGGAGCCTTAATTCCCATAGATATTTCTCCTGATGAAAACCCGGTCGAAATAGCAAACCCCAAAAGCCCCACAAGCAACACCAGAGCGATTCCGATAAGCTTATTTACCACTCATCCTCCTTTATTATAGGATTGAAACGCCGACTTTCTACCATATGTTCCCTCGGTATTACGGCGGAGGTCAATCTCCATCTAACCGGCAGATAGGCTTTTCCCTCAGTTACCCCGGAAAAGAAAAGGCGGGACAGCTTATATCCCGCCTTTTGCCCCCCTCTCACTTCTACTTACATCTTCCTCCCCCCATCAAACCTTCGCCTTCTTGCGAATCATCCGTAGAGCTTCTCATAGAATCGCTTTCATTCCTATCACCGCTTCCTTCACCAATATCGGTCATCTGGATTGCCATTTAATGTCTTTCCTCATTTGATATAATCCCTTATGATTAAATAACATAGAGCGAGCATGGAAAACATTTCCCCTGACAAATCATTCAATGACAACGGATTCCCCTTTTTTGAACAAGTTTGAATCCAATTCCTATCGATAATTCATTCATATCGATAAATGCACTCACCAAAGCTTCAGTGCCTTTTCTGTTGACCTGCATCAGATAATCCTATATATAATTTGCCTTAGTCTATAACTCAATGGCAAATGCTAATTCATTCGCAATGATGCAGGATTTACATATATGACTGGAGGATAGAATATTGCGCGATGGGCGAATAAAGTCGGTCTTTGATGAAATCCGGGGGCTTGTCACCGAAAGCCTAAATCCTCGTTTCTCCAGGGTTGACCGTGGCAACATTGAAGAAATTCTTCTCCTTATTAATTCGGAGGATGCCCTTGTCGCCAAAGCGGTGGAAAAGGAAATACCTTACATCGCCCAGGCGGTTGGAATCATAATCGCCAATATTTCAAAAGGCGGAAGGATTTTTTATTTTGGCGCCGGAACTTCAGGTCGGCTCGGCATCATGGACGCCGCCGAATGTCCCCCCACATTTGGCACCGATCCCAAATTGATCCAAGGAATAATCGCCGGGGGTGAAAAAACGGTCTTCCTTTCCGCCGAAGGCGCCGAAGATGATATATCAACCATCCCCTCTGAGTTTAAGAAAAATGCTATCAGTCCTCCAGATACTGTAATCGCGATCAGCGCTTCCATGCGCACTCCATTTGCGGTCGAAGCCCTGCGGATGGGGCGTTCCCAAAAATGCTCCACCATCTTCATCACTTGCAACCCACGAGAATATGTCGATATCGGCGCCGATATCCTTATCTGTCCGGTAGTGGGCTCCGAAGTCATAGCTGGATCCACCAGGATGAAATCCGCTTTGGCGCAGAAAATGATTCTGACCATGATTTCTACTACGGTAATGATTAAAATGGGAAAACTCTACAAAAATCTTATGGTGGACCTGCTGGACCGATCCGAAAAACTATCCGCGCGCTCCATCAGGATCGTGATGACTGCCGTCAACTGCGATTACGATACTGCGGTGTCACTGCTGAATAATGCCGGAGGATGGGTCAAAGCGGCAATCGTTATGGGTAAGCTTTCCGTAAGCCTCCCTGAAGCTGAAAAACTGATTTCCATAGCGGAAGGGCACCTCCATAAAGCATTCGGAGAGCAATAATCGTCGGGACAAATCACCCTCCAAAATAAAAACGGGCTTCGTTCAGGAAACCCGTCGGGAACTCAACGTCAATTTCGATTAATTCAAATATGCCCTCAAGGCCTTGCTTCGGGAAGCATGGCGAAGCCGCTTGATAGCTTTCTCCTTGATCTGCCGCACCCTCTCGCGCGTCAACCCGAAGCGCGCCCCGATCTCTTCCAACGTCAAAGCTTTATCATGATTCAATCCGAAGTAGAGATTAATCACCTCGGCCTCTCGTGGTGTAAGCGAATCCAAAGCCCTGCCAATCTCGATCTTCAGAGACTCATCCATCATAGTTTCATCGGGAGGAGGCTGAAACTCGTCCTCCAATATGTCAATCAAGCTATTATCTTCTGACACCGAGAACGGTGCATCCAAGGATAGATGTGAGTTCGAGATTTTTAGAGTATCAGATACTTCCACCTCGGTCAACTCCAATTGCTTGGCAATCTCATCCGGCGATGGTTCCCGCCCAAACTCCTGCTCTAACGATGCACTCATCTTCCCAATCTTGTGCAAGGTCCCCACTCTATTTAAGGGAAGTCGTACAATCCGCGATTGTTCGGCTAATGCCTGTAGTATCGCCTGCCGAATCCACCAAACTGCGTAGGATATGAATTTAAAGCCACGAGTTTCATCGAAACGCTTGGCCGCCTTAATCAACCCGATGTTGCCCTCATTAATGAGGTCCGCCAGCGAAAGCCCCTGGTTCTGGTACTGTTTCGCCACCGAAACCACGAAGCGGAGATTGGCTTTGGTTAATTTCTCGAGGGCGCCTTCGTCACCCCTCCTTATGCTTTTTGCCAGCTCCACTTCTTCTTTCGGAGTAATCAGAGGCGTTTGGCCAATCTCCCGAAGATATAAATCCAGAGAACGATCCTCATCACGGTATCTGCGCGATTGCCTTGTCAATTAAATACATGCTCCTTTGGGTTACCGATCAATAGTAATATTCAAAACATAGCAATAGAAACTACATCTGACATTGCTTTTTATCATATATAACAAACTGAATTAGCCCCGTTCCGGCTTTATGGCCACATACCTGGTTGCGCCGCCGCTGTAAACAAAGAGTAATATCGCCTTATCACGATTAGAAATCCCCTTGATAATTCTGTTGAATGCCTTGGCGTCGCTTACTCGATTTCCGTCAATCTCCAATATCACATCGGTCTCGCGCAGGCCCTGTCTTTCAGCCGGACTCCCGGGTTCAAGTTCCTGTATGATGACTCCCGGTTCATAATCCCATCCATAATGATCTGCCATCTCTTTGGTGAATGTATCCACCCGAATCCCCAGCCATGGCTCTTCCTGCTTAACATCCGGCTCCGGCTTTTCGCCGCTTGGCTTAATTGCTACTAATGCTTTCCCGCGGTCTCCGAGGGTAACTTCCAGCTTCTTGGTCTTGCCGTCACGAATTATCTCTACCGGAACTGTATCCTTGGGATGGGCATCGGCTACCAAAAAACGGAATTGATGCAATCCCGTGATTTTCTTGCTATTGAACTTAGTTATGATATCCCTTGCCTTCAAACCAGCTTCCTCCGCAGGTGAGCCGGGAACTATATTACCCACCAAAACTCCTTCTGCATTCTCAAGATTGAGGGCTTCAGCCAAATCCTTCGTTATCTCCTGAGGCTGAACTCCCAGCCATCCCCTGGAAACCTCACCGGAAGTGCTGAGTGCCTCGATTACCGGCTTGGCAAGATTTATGGGAATTGCAAATCCAATGCCCACGCTCCCCCCCGTATTTGATGCTATGGCGGAATTAATCCCTATAACCTCTCCCCTGATATTCACCAGCGGACCGCCCGAATTCCCTCGATTGATCGAAGCATCCGTCTGTATGTAATCTTGGTAGCTTACCTCTTCACCTCCGAAGGTCAAGCCCTGCCGACCAATGGCAGAAATAACTCCAACGGTCACCGTCCGATCCAATCCCAACTGCGGAAATGGATTGCCAATCGCAATCGCCCAATCTCCAACCAAGATCTCATCCGAATTGCCCAATTTAACCGCCACCAGGTCACCTTGAGGCTTAATTTTCAACAAGGCGAGGTCAGTCTCGGGATCAGTCCCAATAACCTCCGCCGGATATTCGGAAGCATCCGAAAGACGAATAGTAATCTTGTCCGCGCCCTGAACAACATGGTTGTTAGTTAGTATGAATCCATCCGAGCTGATAATGAAACCAGAACCCAATGATTGACTACGACGCTTCTGCGTGCGCCCCTCACGATCCTCGGGTATTCCAAAATACTTGCGGAAAAATTCGTCATCCGGCATAAAATCATGGAATGAGGAACCCTCCTTTATCGATTCAGCCGAGATATTTACCACGGCATCTTTGACATTGGCAGCAACTCCGACAAAAGGACTATGACCATCCGATGCGACCGGTAACTGATAATCCGCATGGGTGATAACTGCGGCCTGTTGCGGCTGTTCTGCCCCTATCTTGCCAGGCAACGATAAGCTGGAGGCAATTATGATCCCCACCACAATGAAAAATAACGACGATATGCTGAGAATTATCAGGCCCTTACGATAGTTATAATCTTTACTCACGGTTTCAAACTCCTGCAATTTGCCCTATCGGCAAAAGTCTTGCAATATAACTGTTCCCGACAATATTGTCAATATGTTTTTCTACCATCTCTACGCATATTATAGCGGCCAAGTTCCCCTTTGTTATTAAATTTTAACGCAAATGATATGCCCCTTGTTCCACCTATCTCATTAAAACCCGTCAAGCTCCATTAATTTCGTAAGTTAAAGCAAATTAGTAAATTAGTCGGATAAATTTGACCGCGGCTCGACACCCTCTTTTGCCATTCCATTTATTTATATGGGCATTATTGCAGATTGGGTTTTTAACTGCAAAACATTGCAGTATTAAAAGCTGTTTTTTTGTTAGTCAAACTATCTCCCGATTTCAAATCATAGAAGTATATTCGGGACAGGATTATATTTCCATTGTTGTCAGTGCCATTCCAAATAGCAGAGCAACTGCCATATCTCTGGCTGGTATCAACCAAGATCCTCCCCTCCATAATTCATTTAACCCACTATCTCAGAATGCCCATCGAGAGAATAATCCGTTATCCACTCCCGCGGGGCCTCCCTGCCCCGCTATAAATGCCGGGCATTCCCGATAAAATCGGGACGGCCTACCAATGCACGGGGTAGCGCAGACATTCCTATCGGCGCGCTATTTTTGCTTCAGGAATTAGAGATGCCGCAGCCCCTATTTTAGATACCCAAGCCCCTTAAGGTTTCTGACCGTTTCTTCATCAAATGTGGCGTTTTCGGAAGCGACAGCTATTTTCGACATACTGGCAAGAGCATCGGCAGTCAAAGCTAATAGGCTATCTTGGAATGCCTTATGATTCACTTGACCATAAAGGTTGTTCTTTTCACGGGGGTCGGCAGTTAAGTCAAAAAGGTTTTTCTCCGGGAATGCGGCCCTACTGTCCATCCGCTTAAGATTATTGCCGCTCAATCTTACCACCGAATAACCCGGATCGGTTTCAATCCACTTGCCATTCAGGGTTCTCGCTCCCATAATATTATATCCCATTCGCTCGGATTGGGAAATTACACAATCGCGATGATAATCCGGGCTGAGAATATCTTTTCCCTGCCAGCTATCCGGAATAGCCAGCCCTACATGGCTCAATATAGTAGGCGCAAAATCAATTTCAGAGGCCAGGGACGAATCAACGGTCCCGGCCTCAAGTTGCCCCGGCATTTTAATAATTAAAGGAATATGAATCTGCTCATCGAACATCGACGTTCTATGTTCCCAATGGTAATGCTCAAAAAACTCCTCGCCATGATCGGCAGTCAGGAAAACAAGACTTGAATCATATATGCCGGATTCGCGGAGAAATGCGAGCAGTCGGGAAAGATGCTCATCGGCGAAGACTATCTCCCCTTTATACAATTCTGAATAATATCCCAATTTTTCACCGGTGGGGTCATCAGGATTAGCCCATTCGCCGTTATAAGGATGCCGGTAATACCACCCATGAGTATCCATATAGTGCAGATACATAAAGAACTTCCGCTGGCCATTGGCTTTCAGCCATTCAATCACCCTGTCAGTGGTGCGTTGAGCGTCGCTATACAAGAACTCACGCTTTTTCAATGGGGGAATTAGGTTGCGTAAGATGGTTCTGATTTCCAAGTCAAAGGTCAACAGCGGGGCGTCCTGATCAATGGGAATTGCGCTTATACTTTTAAGATAATGAAACTCATTGAACCCACGGTCAAAACGGGTTATCTCCTGAATAAGTGGATTAGTGCTGAACCCAATCGAGTAATATCCGGCCTGACTCATCTCGTCGGCAAGTATAGGCAGATTATCAGGGACCATTGAGGAAGCGCCAGTGATCCCATGGCTCCGAGGAATCAAAGAAGTAAATATGCTGGATACCGCCGATTTCGTCCAGTTGGAATTGGCGAAGGCGTTTGTAAAAAGGACGCCGTCGTCCGCAAGGCTTTGCATTCCAGGCATCTTAATGTTGTAGCCATAGGGGGATATCCAGTCATAACGGAGAGCATCTATCAGAATGAAAACGACACTGGGTTTTTCGGCGACTTTGGCCGCCGACGCGGGGTCATAAGGCTTATATTGGCGCTGGATTGGGGGCGATGCGGCTGCAACGATTCCAGAAAATGCAAGAGCGGCCAAGTAAATCCCAACATAAATCATCAGCGGTTTTCGAAACCGCTTGAGTATGGTCGAATATGAGAAGTTAACAAGGAAAAATATCAGCCCAAAAAATAACATAATGATTAAGCCGAACAGCAAGAACCCTCCGATATTCCTGAAGTCAAACCCCAAAAGACTTTGAAGGCGAAAAACGAAGTATCTTAATATAAAATAAGTGGCCATCGCAGCCGCGCTGATGCTAAAGACCCTCTGGGGTTTCACTGCTCCGAACGAGAATAAAAGTAGTAGGTTTATTAGGATTCCTAATCCGATACCAGCCAAAAGCCCCAGAAAACCGTAATATCCTATAGCGGTCACCGGCAATGTCCATCGATCGTAGTGTTTAATCAGGGTTTTGACGATAGCTTCAATAAGCCCAGCAAAAGCACTCCCAATGATTGCGCCAATTATAGCCTGGATCAATAAATTTAGTCTAATTCCAGCGACAATGCTCTTCATCTACATTTATCCAATATCCAATTTCTGCCGGGGATAATATCCGCCGGACACTGGCCCAAAAAATACGAATCGCGCTCTAAGATGTCAAGTAAATAAAGGAGGCAGGCCGCCAATCCTGGAATGTAATTGACATTCATAAATACATCAATATAAGCATTTAGGCCGGCTATGTCGGTAACTTTTTCCATCCTAACTCTCTCAGCTTTGCCATCCCAAAATGGATTTCCAGAATCGAATGGTAGTCCCCGAAATTCCTGCCCAGCCGCTAAATCGTTCATTACTAAAAACCCCAATAGCCCCAACCCCACCCTCATTACCGAAAACAAGAGCTTATTTATTCTCATTGCGATTCTCATTGGACCCCTCAATTCATCCGCGGGTTGCTGGAAGCAAAAATGTATTCCCCAGGCATCATTGGCGAAAATTCCGTATCAACCGATAATCTCTTATAACTTGACAGGATGCCACGAGGTTCCGCGTTTCTCGGCGGATTGGATCGATCAACAATGTGCTACACTAAACGGAAGACTTTTGGGATCTAATAAGCCACCGAGGGGATTCGGACCCCTGACCTGCTGATTACGAATCAGCTGCTCTACCAACTGAGCTACGGTGGCGAAAAATCAGTATCCCCTCAAACTAAGATATTAGTTTGAGCTCAAGATAATAGCAATAGAAATTATCGGGATAGAACATTCCCATCGACCTCCTCCAAAATTTCGGACGAATATCTATCAAAAGCGCTCACTTCGATTGCAGGGCATGGATTAATGATTGCATATCTATCAATCCCCGCAATCCTAATTAAGCCATCGCCAAATAAATAGTCCTGATGCTCAAAAAGATAATCAGCACCCCTACCATTACCAGCAAAGACGGACCGGGATCACTTTGCACGAGAATGCCGCCAGTGGCGCCGCGGCGACTCCGCCAAGCATTAACCCCAGTATTATCTTCCAATGCACCAAGCCGATGGTTAGAATAAATGCAATCGATTGCGCACAACAGTTACAAAAAACTCTGCCAGATTAATAGAGCCTATAGCGAGACGAGGATCGTTTCCCCACGCAAGGAGATTTGTGGTTACTATCGGTCCCCAACCCCCCGCCGCCAATCGCATCAAAAAAGCCTCCGATTAGCCCCAATGGCCCGATTACCTTAAGGCTGATTTCACGTTGCTGCTTAATCTCTTTGAATGCTTTACGGATTATCACCAACCCCATTATCAGGAGGTATGCGGCAATGAATGGTTTAATGGTATCACCGGGCAATTCAGTCAATATATATGCCCCGATCACTCCGCCCAGCACACCGGGTATCAGTAATCGCAGAAAAAGCTTCTTATCCACATTTCCCAGCTTCCAATGGGAAATGCCCGAAACACCGCTGGTGAATATCTCCGCGGCATGCACACTGGCGCTGGCTGGCGCCGGAGGAAGCCCCATTCCCAATAGAAATGATGTCGAACACACACCATAGCCCATTCCCAAGGCGCCGTCAATCATCTGAGAAATGAAGCCCACAATGATGAAGACGATGATACTAATGTTGGTATCCATATTCATAATCTCTTTTGCTGCTATCAGTTCCGAACTAATTTTTATTTGCTCGCATATCGGAATGGCTTGACAAATTTAGGAAAGAGCTGACACAAGAAAGCTTTTATGTAGTTGCTCGCTATTTGGTTTCATGCGGCAGAAATCCCTTGTCAATTAAGTAATGCAATATGTCTTTTACTATTTCTTCCGGCGTCGATTCGTTAGTTTTAGCCACCATCTCCGGATTCAATGGCGCCTCGTAGGGATCATCCACGCCCGTAAATCCCTTAATCGCACCCTGTCTTGCTTTCTGGTAAAGTCCCTTCGGATCCCGCTTTTCGCACAATTCCACTGGCGTATCAACAAAAACCTCGATAAATCCCAATCCCGATTCGTTATGCATTTTTCGCGCTTGATCGCGGTCGGTGCGATAAGGGGAGATGAAGCTGGTAACTGTCATCGCTCCGGCATCCGCAAAAAGCTTGGCTACTTCGCCAATACGCCTGATATTCTCTTCACGATCTTCTGCAGAAAATCCTAAATTTTTGTTGAGACCATGCCTAATATTATCGCCATCCAATACATAGCTCAAATACCCCCGCTTTATCAGTTCATGCTCCAATGTAAAAGCAATAGTGCTTTTCCCCGATGATGGCAGGCCCGTAAGCCAAATGGTGCATCCTTTTTGCTTGAGCAATTTTTCGCGCTCATTTCTTTCCACATGGCTTTCATGCCAGGTTATGTTGGTAGCCTTGATCTTAGTTGACATTTTTCCTCCGGTTAGACTGTTTTCTAATATAGTGCTATAACACTCTTATTGGAGTGCAATATACGCAATAAATGCTTTTTGTCAAGGATTTTTTATTATTGCGCCTTTCTCAATAATTCATAACATAATACGATTACACACTAGTTTCATGGCGAAATTATCCGTTTCTCATTTTCTATGCAAAGAAAAAGAAACTCGCAATTCCCAAGAACGGGAATTAATTCAAATTGCATCGCTTTAATCTGGTGGTTTAACCCAAAACACGTCATTAAATAATACTTGCCATATCAGGACGCCAGATACTATACTTGCCCAAATTCATTTTACCGGATATTCAAATGATAATCGATAACCCTTCGCTCTCATCGCATTACATTCTTAGTCAAGTTTCCCGTAGCTTTGCCAAAAGCATTCCTATGCTTGACAGAAACAAAAAGGATGAAGTTGAAAACCAATACCTATTGCTTCGATTTATGGACACCATCGAGGATTCCAAAAATCATTCGCTTGCCTATAAGCGCGCCTTGATGGATAAATTCTTTCATTTACTGATCTCCAAATCGAATGCCCATTATAATGAATTGGTAACCGAAGTCTCCAAAGATGCGATTGATGACCATGATCGGGTGCTGATTGACAATCTTGAAGGGGTCGTCAGCAAATTCAAGTCGTTTGAGGAACCAGTGAAAAATATTTCGCTGGAATGCCTTACTGAGATGGGTGAAGGGATGCTCTTATTCCAAAGCACCCGCTCGCATTCCTCCGGAGGTCCGCACCAATACTGCCGCACATTCCACGACTTAAATAGATATTGCTATTATGTAGCCGGAACGGTCGGCAAATACCTTACGAAACTGGTAGAAATCAAAGATGGCATCGAATTGGACATCCAGAAAGCCCTTAACTTTGGCAGATACCTGCAGAAAGTTAATATCATCAAGGATTTCCAAAAGGACCTTGATGAATTCCGTTATTATTGGCCGACTGATTTGAACCCGGATCTGAATCCTATGCGGCTCATAACAGACCCGGATTCCAGGGGCCAGCGCCTTAAAATGCTGGAAAGGATGATCGCTGATGCCATGCAAGAGTTCGGCCCCACTTTTGATTATATATTATCGATCCCCAAAAGAAAGGGGTTGCGGGGATATCTGGCGTTCTGCTTGATGGCCGCTATAATGGCCACCGAAACATTACTTAAGATGTGGAATAATGAGGATGTTTTTCTAAATCGCAAGGGGGTTAAAATCTCGAAACTCCGCTTTTATCAAATCTATGTTTTCAGCAAGTTCGGCCTTTATTCCGACGATAGCCTTCATCAATACATTCAACGAGTTACCGCGCTTCCACTGCCCATTTAATTTCCTACGGCTTTAGCCCGAAATATCCGATCCATACCGGCGAAAAGTAACATGGGAATATCTCAGAAAAAAATGCCAGTATTAATGAAGTTCCCATCATCACCACATAGCTTATTGTATTTTTGGCTGATATAAATTCTTTCGAAATAAGATATAATTGCGGCCATCTGCGATGAAATATGTTGTTTCTTTTTGCCGGATAATAACTTAAGTTCAGCAAATTAGATAACTTGCAGGGAATTCCAGATGGATAAGCAGAATTCGAGAAAGACGATCAGGACATTTGCTTGGGCATCATTTTTCAATGATATGGGCTCGGATATGATTTATCCGATATGGCCCCTATTTGTAACCACTGTGTTGGGGGCGCCGATGTCTGTGCTGGGTTTCATTGATGGTTTGGGCGAGGCGGTCGTATCGGTCTCGCAAGCAGTTTCAGGATACTTATCAGACCACTGGAGAAAAAGAAAAATATTTATTGTGCTGGGCTATCTATTTGGCTCGCTTTCCAGGGTGGGATATGCATTTTCGAGTATCTGGCAACACCTTATTCCATTAAAGATATTGGATCGGGCGGGAAATATCCGAGGCGCCCCTCGAGATGCGGTTATTGCGGACCTATCGACCCAAAACGATCGGGGACGGAATTTCGGCTTATTGCGTGCCGTAGATAATCTTGGTGCGGTATGCGGTATTCTAATCTGCATTTTCCTGTTCAATACTGCCGGATATCGCCATTTCTTTCTATGGGCGGCGATTCCGTCTGCGATAAGTGTCCTGCTGATTATGTTATTTATAAAGGAAGGACAGACCCTAAGGGCAAAAATTTATAACAGATTATCTTTCAAGAACTTGGATAGCAATTTCAGGCTGTTCTTGGCCGCCAGCTCAGTATCCGCCCTTGGCTTGTTCAGCTATTCATTTCTGCTAATCTACGCACGGGATAACGGATTTCAGATTGGATATGTGCCGGTGTTATACCTGATTTTTTCAGCGGTCGCCTCGCTTTTTTCAATGCCGTTTGGCACGCTGGCTGACAAAATCGGAAGGAAGCCTGTTCTAATCGCCTCCAATATTTTCTGGGGAATAGTGTGCGCAATTTTTATTTATTTCAGCAATCGCTATGCTGTAATTGTCGCCTTCATATTTTTCGGCCTTCATAGGGCGGCGGTGGAGCCGGTTCAAAAGACATTGGTTTCCGAACTGGCGCCGACGGATTACCGGGCGAGTTACTTAGGGGCATTTCAAATGGTTATCGGCCTTTGCGCATTTCCGGCTTCGTTTATTGCCGGGATACTGTGGGATAAATTCGGCATTCAAGCTCCATTCAGGCTATCAATAGGATTTACGGTGATTTCGACGGTGATGTTGTTATTTGTGAAGGAAAAAACATCCGAGAATTGATTAATTGACCACCCCCTGAATCGCCAGTTTTATGAATATTGAAACATATCTCCAAGATACAACATTTAAGAACCCTCCACCTGCATATCCCAAGGTATTCCCCAATATGCCCCCCGGACCTTTATCGATTTCGTAGCCCCCCTATATAATGTAGGTGGGGATACTGTCAAAATCGGTCAGCAAAAATTAGTATATTTTCAGGATATTTTGATGGTCTGTTCGCGCGCCGAGCCAACAGATATGTATTTCGCCGATGCTCCGAGATGCTGTTCAATTCTGTTTAGATATGCCCTTGCTTTTTCAGGTAGCTTGTTATATTCCCTGATGCCATCAATGCTACACTTCCATCCGGGCATCTCGGCGTATATTGGCTGGCAATCTTTTAAGAAGGAGGTGTTGTCGGGGAAATCCTCCAAAATTTGGTTGCGATATTTGTAGCCGATGCAGAGCTTGAGGGGATCATAATCCTGCAACACATCGAGCTTGGTTATCGCCAATAGGTTGACCCCATTAAGCTTCACCGCATATTTAAGGGCAACTAAATCCAGCCAGCCGCAACGGCGGGGGCGTCCTGTGGTGGCTCCAAATTCCGCCCCGCGTTTTCTTAGCGTCTCACCTTCATCACCTTTCAGTTCAGTCGGGAAGGGGCCTTCTCCAACCCGCGTGGAATAGGCTTTGACCACGCCGATAATCTCATCCGGCGCAAAAGGAGCGAGCCCGCACCCCACAAAGAGCCCGCCGGCTATGGTGCTTGATGATGTTGTGTATGGATAAGTTCCATTATCGACATCCAATAATGTTCCCTGGGCGCCCTCGAACAAAATGGCTTTTCCTGCGGAATATGCCTCGGAAATTAGTTGGGCCGTATCGAATATAAATCCTTTTATCTTCTCCCGGAATGTACAAAGTAAATCGAGATTATAATGAAAATCGAACTCCTGGAGATGTTCCAGGTTGGGTATAGATGCTTTCTTCACCTCTAACACCGATGCCAGGAGTTCCGCCAGGTGATCCTGATTAAGAATATCATAAAGTCTTATTCCGCTGCGCGCGGCGCGGTCGGTGTAGGCAGGACCAATCCCCCTTCCGGTCGTTCCGATGCTATTAGCCCGCCTCAACCCTTCAAGGTACCGATCCAGATATTTATGATAGGGCATAACCAGGTGGGCCTTTCCGGAGATGAATAATCTCCCCCTTACAGAAATTCCCTCATTTTCAAAGAAAGCAATTTCATCTATCAGTTGCGACGGGTCCACGACCACGCCGGCGGCGATTACGCATTGCTTTTCCGCTCTCAGAATGCCGGTAGGGAGAAGGTGCAAAACGAATTTCCTGTTTTCCTTTATGACCGTATGGCCTGCATTTGCTCCTCCCTGGAAACGGACAATCATATCCGCATCGCAGGAGAGTAAATCCACAATTTTCCCCTTTCCCTCATCCCCCCACTGACAGCCAACAATAACCCTGCTTGGCATTATTCGTTCCTTCTCTTAATTAGTGATGCTACGTTATCAAGACATTAGAAAGTCAAATACCTGCTGGAGGACTTCCCTTTTGCCTTCCCCCGAAATCGAAGAGAAAAAAAGGCAATTAGGATAGCTATTTTGCAGGATTGCTCTTTGCGATTGATTCAGCTTATCCGCCTTGGTGAAAACAATTGCGGAATTGAGCTTCACAGATTCCGCAAAGCCCAGCAGATCCGCTTCATCTTGAAGAATTCCCCTTCGGCCATCCACCAGAACGATTATCGCTTTCATCTGACGACAATTTCTCAAAAGCCCTTCAACCATCGGTTTCCAACTCCGCCTTTCCTCTTTAGACGCTTTTGCATAGCCATAGCCCGGCAAATCCACGAATATATATTTCTTATTAATCAGGAAATAATTGAGGAGGCGGGTCTTGCCGGGTGTGGAGCTTACCCTGGCCATCGATTTGCGCCCGACCAGTTTGTTAATGAGCGATGATTTCCCGACATTGGAACGACCTGCAAACGCAATTTGGGGAAATGATGGAATCTTGGTATCCGAGATATCGGTGAATGACCCGACAAACTCAACAGCCGTTACCTCGATGGCCATCTTATTCCAATAATACTCTGACCGATTTATTCAAAGGCACGCTCATAGACTTCCTTGTAGTTATTAACCAGAATGATATTCAGCCCTTTCTTTAGCTCCGGGGCCAACTCCTTTAAATCCTTCTGGTTTTTGGCCGGTATAATGATATACCTGATTTTGGATCTCTTTGCGGCCAATATTTTTTCATTTAATCCCCCGACTGGAAGAACATCGCCTCGCAGGGTGATTTCACCGGTCATCGCCAAGCGAGGTCTCACCGGTTTGCCGCTCAAAGCTGAGATTATGGCTGTGGCCATAGTGATGCCCGCCGATGGCCCATCCTTATCGACTGCCCCCTCCGGAATATGGATGTGAATTTCGGATCTTGAGAAGAAATCCTTCTTGATTTTGAAATCCTTTGCATTTTCCCTGATAAAGGATAGCGCGGCCTGCGCCGATTCCTGCATAACCTTTCCCAGTTTGCCGGTCATCGAAAGTTTTTCCTTACCCTTCATTACGGCCACTTCGACCGGCAGTACTTCGCCTCCGAATTGGGTCCAGGCCAATCCGATAGCTACTCCCACGACCGGCTTGGAGTAATCGTCTGGTTCCAGGTAATCGGGAACACCGAGAAAATTCTCAATGGCCCGAACATCGGCGACGAATTCCTTTTTGCGCCCATCAAGGACAACTTCCTCTGCCATCCGGCGAAAGACCGCCTTCAATTTGCGTTCCAACTCCCGGACGCCGGCCTCACGGGTGTAATTCCGAATAATATGCAATAGCGCTTTTTCGGAGAACTCTATCTTAATTTTTACCAGGCCGTGTTCCGGTTGCAACTTGGGTATCAAATATCTCCGCGCAATATTGACCTTTTCAAATTCGAGGTATCCGGGAAGCCTTATGATCTCCATCCTATCCACCAGCGCCGGTGGTATTCCGGAGAGAGTATTGGCGGTGGTGATAAATAAGATGTTCGAGAGGTCATATTCAACCTCGAGGAAGTGGTCCACAAATGTGTAGTTTTGCTCAGGATCCAGCACCTCCAACAATGCCGCGGCCGGGTCTCCATGGAAATCGTGCGAGAGCTTATCGATCTCATCGAGGAGGAAAACCGGATTGGATGAGCCCGCCTTTCTCAACGATTGGATTATCCTTCCCGGTATCGAGCCGATATAAGTTCGCCGGTGTCCCCGGATTTCCGCTTCATCCCGAACGCCTCCGAGCGACATCCTCACGAATTTTCTTCCCAGCGCAGTGGCAATGGATCTCCCCAGCGATGTCTTGCCCACTCCGGGAGGCCCCACAAAACAGAGAATCGGTCCTTTGACCTTTTTCGCGAGGCGGATAACCGCCAGATGCTCGAAAATCCTCTTCTTGGCTTTTTCCAAACCGTAATGATCGCCATCGAGAATCGACTTGACCTTCTTGATATTAGCGCGGTCATTCGTTTTTTGTTGCCAGGGAAGGTTGGCGATCCAATCAAGGTAATTGCGGACCACCGCCGCTTCCGCGGAGAAAGGATGCATTTTTTTTAATTTGCCAAGTTCCGAATCAGCTTTGGCTCGGGCCTCTTTGCTGAGACTGGCTTTCTTCAGCTTTTTCTCAAGCTCGAGATCCTCCACAGATTCTTCACCCTCCCCAAGTTCCTCTTTGATGACCTTGAGTTGCTGCTGGAGGTAAAATTCTCTCTGTGATTTTGAAAAATGATCCTTTACCGAGCCATCTATCTTTTGCTCTAATTTCAGGATTTCGATTTCGGAAGAAAGCAACAATGAGAGCTCCAATAGCTGCCCTTTTAAATCCTTCGCTTCCAATATCTTCTGTTTGACATCGGGACGGTGGATTATATGTGCGGAAATGGTATCGGCCAGGCGCTGCGGATCATCAATACTGCCCAGAGTGGTCAAAATCTCCTCAGGCAACCGCCTATTCAAGCGGACATAATCATGAAACTGGGTTATTATATTCCTAAGGAGCGCTTCATTTTCCAAAGATGACTTTATTTGCCGATACTGAATTACCCGCGTTTCGGACTTGTAAAATCCGCCTTTGGCATAAACCCTGATCGCCTTGGCCCGTATTAGACCTTCCACCAAAATTTTAATGGCTCCATTGGGCAGTTTCATTAATTGTAGCACCCGTGCCACGACTCCGATGCGATTCAAATCGCTGGGTTTCGGATCCTCGATGTTTGGCCGTTTCTGGGAACAGAGGAAAACCTGACGGTCTATGACCATCGCCTCTTGAAGCGCATCGACCGATATTTGTCGTCCGATGAGAAGGGGGTAAATCATATATGGGAAAATCACCATATCTTTGAGGGGCAGGATAGGCAACCTCTTCCTGATGGCAATCTCTTCGCCATCACGGTTTAGTATGAATCCGAGGTCAGCTTTCGAATCCATCTCGGGAGTTGGCAACTTTCTGTCATTGGCTAACATGTTCGACCACATTCATTAGGCACGCTTTTTTCGACGTTTTTCTCCGGCGCTCAGTTCTGGAACACCAGTCTTACAGATAACATCCGGCGTGATTATGCAACGGTGAATATCTTCGTAGTTGGGGGCCTCATACATTATATCAAGCATCGCATCTTCCATCACCGCCCGCAATGCCCTTGCCCCCGTGCCTCGCTTTTGGGAAAGCGTGACAACCATATCGAGGGCTTCATCCGTAAATTCCAGATCTATGCCTTCCATCTCGAAAAACCGCTTATATTGTTTGACAATTGCATTCTTGGGCTCGGTGAGGATCTGTTTGAGAGCATCATGATCCAATTCATCCAATGCCGTCACCAGCGGCAAACGCCCCACCATCTCCGGAATAATTCCGTAGGAAATAAGATCATCGGCGGTAACCTGCGCCAGCAACTCGCCAACGCTAAAATGGCTACGAATTTTCTCGGTTTGAAACCCCAAAACCTTCTTGCCGATACGGCGCTCGACAATTTTCTCCAAGCCGATGAATGCTCCTCCGCAGATGAATAGAATATTCTTGGTATTTACCTGAATCAAGGGTTGCTCAGGATGTTTGCGGCCGCCACGAGGAGGGACAGACGATATCGTCCCTTCCAGAATTTTAAGCAAGGCCTGCTGAACGCCTTCTCCGGAAACATCCCTGGTTATGGAAGGATTGGAATCCCGACGGGAGATTTTATCGATCTCGTCAATATATACAATCCCCCGCTCCGCTTTTGCAAGATCATAATCGGCGGATTGAAGCAGTCGTACCAGCACATTCTCAACATCCTCGCCAACATAACCGGCTTCGGTCAAAACGGTAGCATCGGCGATTGTAAAAGGCACCTTGAGGAACCTGGCCATCGTCTGCGCCAAAAGAGTCTTTCCGGTGCCGGTAGGTCCTATGAGCAAGATATTGGATTTCTCCAATTCCACATCATCATCGTTTCGTGCGGGAAATAGAATGCGCTTGTAATGGTTATAAACCGCCACTGCCAGCGACCTTTTGGCACGATCCTGGCCAATCACATATTCATCAAGGTGCTTCTTGAGCTCATTTGGCTTAGGAAGCACGAAATGGTCAGGCGTGGGGCCGGCGCTGCGGATTTTCTTCAATTCCTGATTGCACAATTCAATGCAATCATTACAGATAGAATTGCCGGTAGAAACAAAGAGATTTTCCACAGATTCCTTGGGCCTTCCGCAAAAGGCGCAATGATTGCGATAATCTCTGACTTTTTTAATTTTGGTCTTATCCACAATATTCCCTAAAAAACCGGATGCTGGCTACGCATCCGGCTCCTAATTCACATCCATAATCTGATCAATCGAGAATAAGCGAAGCAATAGTCAGCTTATTATTTTTTCTTTTCGTAAACTTCATCTACCAGGCCATATTCTTTGGCTTCCACTGCTGATAGGAAGTAATTGCGGTCCGTGTCTTTCTCGATTCGGTCAACCGGTTGGCCTGTATGTTTGGCAAGGATGGCGTTCAAACGTCTCTTATTTTCCAGAAACTCCTTAGTCTGGATCTCAATATCCGAAACCTGCCCCTGGACTCCCCCCCAGGGCTGATGAATCATCACTCGGCAGTTCGGAAGCGCCCCACGTTTGCCCGCCTTTCCGGCGCAAAGAAGTATGGCTCCCATCGATGCCGCCATTCCAACGCAGGTAGTTGCCACCGGCGGTTTTACATACTGCATTGTATCATAAATTGCCAAACCTGCGGTCACCGACCCGCCGGGAGAATTGATATAGACGAAAATATCCTTCTCGGGATCATCCGCTTCCAGAAACAGCATCTGCGCTATCACCAGATTAGCGATATTATCGTCTATGGGCGTGCCGATAAAAATTATTCTGTCCTTGAGCAAACGGGAGTATATGTCGTAGGCCCGTTCAGTGCGCCCGGTTTGCTCGATTACCATTGGAATTAATGGCATATTGTTATTTCCTCTCCGGGGTTATTATGATTGTGTTTTCCTTCTCAAGTTCCTTCTTTTCTTCCCCTATATCTTCAATTTCGGCATTAGCGATGAGAAAATCCAGAACTTTTTGCTCCAGAAGATCCTCTTTAACACGCTCCAGACGCCCCTCACCCTGCAGATACCTATTCACCTCATCTTCATTGGCGCCGCTGTTTTGTGCCACTTTCCCGCGATATTCCTTCATATCGCTATCGGTAATTTTGATATTCTGCTCGTCAGCAATGGCGTCTCTCAAGTAAAACCAGCGAATATGATTATCGGCTACCGGCTTAAGGTCATCGCGCAATTTATCTTCATCCAATTTCTCGTTTCTGGATTTATAATTCTTTACCAAATTCTCAAGGTAATGTTCCATCACCGATTGGGGCAATTCGAACTGGTTTTTTTCAGTTAGTTGCCGTACCGCTTGATCTTCCAAATCGCGGCGCACATTCCGTTCCGAACGTTGCTGTAGGTCGAAACGCACTTTTTCGGGAAGTTTCTCCGGCGGCAAGGAGGTTCCATCCTCATCTTTCAATCGGAGCGCTCCAATTAATTCAGGGTCGGTTTCAGGAAGTTTTTTCTCGCGAATGTTTTTTACTTTGGCGCGGTAATTAAAAGTGAAATTGGCCAGCTCCTTCTCAAAATAATCCTTTGGGTATTTGACCATAAATTCTGCTTCTTCACCGACAGTTTTTCCCGTAAGATTATCCACAAATTCAGGTAATGATTTCTCTTTGTCGAGTTGGATATTCATTGTTCCCAGATTTTTTACTTCGCCGATATTATCGCCTCCCTTCAGCCTCGTCATATCCACTATTACGATGTCGCCTTCTCTGGATGGACGATCAACATCATTTGCAACAGCAAGACGTTCCTTAAGAACCCGAATCCCCATATCAACGTCATGGTCGGTAATCTTGTATGGTTTGCGCTTCAATTTCAATCCTGTGAATCCGACCGGTTTGACCTCCGGCTGGATATCCAATATGGCACGGAAGGTTAGCGGCTCCCCTCGTTTCAAGTTGACATCCTTCAATTCCGGCTCGCCCACTGGCCGGATATTGGCCTTTTCCAGCGCCTCACTAAAAGCATCCGTCAGCATCTTTTCCATTACAGTCTCGAATATTTCGGACTTATATCTGGTTTGTATGATATGTTCGGGAGCTCTGCCAGGACGAAATCCGTCAACCTTAACTTCCTTCTTGAGATTATCGGTCGCATCCTTAAAGCGAAACTCAACATCTTTTGCTTCAACTCTTATGTCCAAAATTCGTCGGACACCCTTGCCTTCGGTTACCTTGACTTCAATCTCCATAAAACCGCCTTCTGCTTCAGAGTTCAGATGTGCGAAAGGGGGGACTCGAACCCCCACCCCGTGAGGGACCGGATCCTAAGTCCGGCGCGTCTGCCAATTCCGCCACTCTCGCATTCATTCACAATTTATCATAATACTTAGTATTTCCCAATATGTCAAATATATCCGCAAACCCGCCCCACATTTTTTCAAGTTATAGCATTTTTAATCTATATCTCCTCCGAAAAATTTTCATTGAATTCGCCCTCCTTAAAATGTATAATAGCCATTTGATATTCGGCAAGAACCTTTTAATAGGAGATATTATGAAATCGTTGGGTTATATGGAAGGAACCGACCCGAAAGTTCTAACTACCGCCATCATTGAAGGATATGAAACCCTTCCTCTCTCTAATGGCTGGGATAATCACGGCAAGAACATTGCCCATATCACCAACTCCGATAACCTGGCCCTCGTGATCGGCTACCTTCATAAATTCATCGCCATATTCACCCATCAAAGCATTGGCAGTATGCTGGCAGGAGTCAAAGCCTACAATATCCCGATGCTGGTAATTGTGCCTAAAGATATGCATGACCGCGCCGGAAAATATTTCAAAGTGGATGGCATCGAATACAAATTTGTCGATCCCGCGGACATCTCCAGAGAAGTTTTGGCGATTTTGAGCAAGAAGAATTAGCGAATGTTCTCGCCCCAACTTGCTGATTTTAAATAGATTGATTTAGTCAGCCAAGCCGAACATCAGGATATTGGAGATGATGGGCGGTGTGGCATTAATTATGCCGATAAGCTGATAGCGGCCGCCCCGGACCCATTTGCCCTGACGATCCTTGCAGGGCCAGACTCCCCCAAATTCCTTAGACTCTCCGGGTTTCAGTTCCAACTCTTTAAGGCCGGTGGGATAATGCTCATCTTCGGAGTAGCGATAAACCAATTCGCTCTTCTGATAGATAAAAAAATCAAATGCGCCGCCATCAGGGAATTTCAATTTCAATGGTTTATCCGTATTGTTGGTCAGGCGCATTTCCATATCGAATGGAGAGCCGAGGGCGTAACCCATGGAACGGCTAAGAATCTTGAGCTCCAGCGCCTCCGTGATTGAACCCTCGCCTGAAGAATTATTCTCTACCGAAAACTGCTCCCGTCCGCAATATCCGCCAACGACACCGCAACCGGATATTCCGATAAGAACTATTAGAAAAAGGGGTATGATAATTGAAATATGCTTCATCCGTTCATCCACCATTATATAGAATATAGCATAGAACACACGATATTGAAAATAAAAAATGGCGTCGGCGAATGGGGCTTCGGGTATTTTTTGATAATGTCTTGACACATCATCACAATCCTGATAAAATATTCCATTAATGCCAGATGAACCTCCCGACAAGACATGCCAGTATAAATATTCCACTGGGGAACTCTGCGGCAAGCTGGTCAATTTCCCCCACGATGAGGACTACTGCGTCTTCCACGCCCCCAGCGGGAGGGTGGCATGTTCAAACTATGGGAGGAAAATGGGAGGATGGGGTTTGGACATGATTAGATTATCCTTATTATCATGGCCAGCTGGTCTCCGAATTGCATTCAGAGACCAGTTGACCATGCCACCTCCCCGGTAGGCCGGACATTCGTGTCCGGCATGTTGATCAGCAGAAACAGTGGGTCAAGATCCCTGTGATCTTGACGCACGCAAATTGAAGTCAAGACTGCGAGGGTCTTGACCTACAAAATTCTTGAGCAATATGTGGGCGGGCGGGCTTGCCCCCCGCAAATCAAATGTCGGGGGCAAGCCTCTGACCTACTTCAATAATGTCATCCGCTTCGTAATCACCTTTCCTCCGGCAGTCAACCGATAGAAATAAATCCCGCTGGAATAATTCGAGGCATCCCAGATTACTGAATGGTCTCCCGCCACTAATTGCCCATCAACTATCGTTGCCACCTCCTGACCGAGCAGATTATAGATTCTCAAATTGACGTGACCTGATTTAGGAATCCCGAATTCAATCGTTGTCTTGGCGTTGAATGGATTCGGATAATTCCCCTTCAAAAATGCCCGTTTCGGCAAACCGGTGTCATCGTCATAAGGAATTCCAGTCTCCGGCTTGAAGGTGAGATTATTGGTATGCTGGGGATCATGACAGCTCATCGGCCAAGGGAATCGCTCCGGCTCGTAAGGAATACCAGTTAGTTTATATACATACACGATCTGCTGGCCTGAATCAGGATAGACCGCTTGAAAAGCCATTTCGACAATCCCATCATTATCAATATCAGATAGGGAAACACCGCCTGGAAATGTAGTTCCCACCACCCACAGGGGGAAATATTCCAAAACCTCTCCCCATTGGTTTAGTCCCCAGATCCGCCCCATCCAAGGTTGGGAAATTGAATCGCGAATAGCGAGATTGTAGTTGAATAAATAATCCATAAACCCATCGCCATCAATATCGCCGATGGTCGCTTGGTCATAGCTTCCAGCAGCATAGTCACCATGGTCAAATGGCCATCCTGGAACAGTACTGCCTGCCTCGCTAACGAGATGATAATTGCCGCCCCAAAAAGTGCCAATGGCAAAATAATAATCTCCACGGGAGGTGTTTTGGGAAACCGCCGCCCCAGTCATGCTTTCATCCGAATAGAAATAGGGCCAATTATCAATCATCTGACCGTGATTATCAAAAACCCCGAAGTAATAATCAGCATTATCAGGCCAATGAGACTCATAATAAACTTGAGCTATTTCCAGAAATCCGTCCCCCTCAAGATCAAAGAGCGAGGGAGCGCCCCTTGACCACAAATTCTCTCCCTGCAAAGTAAGTTCCACCGGGAAGCCATCGACTATAGTTCCGTCAACCTTGAATGCAAAAAGATCATATCGTCTGTCGGCCCATCCATCGCCCCCAACAACTATTTCCGGCTCGGAGTCGTTATCGATGTCACCGACCGCAATACCATAGACAAAAATATCTTCCACTGGCCATCCTGGGAGCATTTCGCCGTTTCCCCGATATACCCTCAACTCCCGGATTGTGTCGGGGTAATGTTGATACAATCCTATAATGATCTCATCGGCAGAGTCCCCATCCAAATCATGCAGGGCAAGTTGCCTGGCCGAGCCATTAGCCGCCATATCGATGGGGAATCCCGAACACATGCTGCCATCAGCATGTAAGGCAATCAATGCTGAATGCCTTTCCCAAGCATTTCTCCAGTCGCATACTATTTCTGGTTCATTATCACCATCGATATCACCCACCACAGGCGAATTGACAAAATTATCAAGTATATTCCCGGTTTCATAGGGCCACCCGGGCAATTCATTGCCCACATAATCAAAACAATGAATCTTGTTTCCAAAGCTCAATAAGATCTCTTGGTATCCATCGATGTTGAGGTCGAAAAGAGTCAGGCCCTGCATTGGTGCGGATAATGTCGCTTCGCCAGTAATTGCCACTGGCCAGCCAGGCATCAGAATCGGTTCTTGCGAATAAGCAATACTGCTAAGAAAAGCAACCAAACTCATGGTGCAGCATTTGACACTATTTATCATAACGCATTCCTAATCCCAATGGTGAGGGGCTGATATTCCCTCTATCAGCCCCCTCGATTTATCTAATTATGGTTCCTGGTCCTGACATTCCGGCTCAGGCTGAGATACTAAGTAGAGATCTATAGTGATGGTTCCCGAGCTTGACTTAACTCCCCAATGGGCGTCCCACTTACCGGTCTGCCCGGTGCCATAAACTGCTTTTAGGCAATAATTACCGGTATCATGAAGGCGACCTATTCTGTATAGGCCTTCTTGGTAGCCACTGGTATATGAGGTAGCTGAATAGGTCTGATCTCCGATCCTTAGAGTAACTGGCACCTCACTCTGGGCAACTCCATCGACATAGGTAATACCCGTGAAGCAAGGCACCCGGTCTTCGGTAAGCGCTTGATTGAACGAAAAAACGATGATAATCGCAATTACCGGTAGTATTAGCAAAAGCAAATTTTTCTTATTCATTTATCCATACCTCTAATTTGTTCTAATGTAGATTATTAGTACTTTGATTTGATCTCGAAATATTGGATGAAAAAAGTGACGGGCCTCGCGCGGTCCAAAAACCATAATAGCTAACTGCCCCCCCCTCAATAGTTTATAAAATTGGATTTTTGGCTTCCAGCCCATAACATTCCCATCGAGTATTTTTATATTAACGTAATACTATCCTTATACTTGTATAAAGTCAAGGAATTTTTCATATTTCCGAGGGTTATTAATTTTGCCGGTCAGTATTTGAGGCTGGCGCAAACGGGGATGTCCGCCGCCCACAGCGAAAAGCGGGGCAGGGACGCCCCGCGCTACGGAATTATGCATGTTGGTAAGTTCCGTCGGGTCTTAGCCCAGAAGGAGTCTGGGCGTTACCTGACGGCATGGTTTCTCTTAAGCTGTCAGGTCACATTTCCCCCGCCGAAGCGGGGAGGCCAAGACCCGACAGAACAGGATTTTGCCGCTCAGCATTGAGATTGTGGCAGACGGGGACATTTGCCGCCCACAGATGAGGACTTCTGCCGCGGAAAGCAACAAACGGGGCAGGGACGCCCCGCGCTACGGAATCGCACTTCTTATGCTGCTGTAGAGGCAGGGCTCCATATCATGTTGGTCTGGTGAAAGGGCGAAAACTCAATTTCGTTTGAAGTATGTTTTGACCAGTTCCGGGCCTTTTTCAAATGACCAGGCCACAAAGCCCCTTCCCTTAGCCATATCTACCAACGGCGCAGGGACAAATGGAGTGGTCAATTCATATATTTCATCGTCTTTGAGTTGGTTGATGTCATTCATCACCTGGCCCATCGGATGGCCGCCTTGCTCGATAATGGTTCGTGCATCCAATCTATTCACGATTCTAGATAGATCCAACCATTCAGGTCTGTCTGATTGCACCGATTCATCAAGCTGTACACCGTCAAGTTGTTCCAATCCGGCTTCTTTGCGAAGAGTATTGATCAGCAAGCCAAGCGAAATGTTGCCCATCTGAGCTACCTGATGGAGATTAGCAACTTTGCCGACTGTTTTTCTCAGGACCGGATTTTTCAATTTCGAAAACGCCGGCGCCATCTTAATTAGCACTTCCTCCAGATGAGGGTAAGCGTTAAGCATTTTGCCGACCTTCGTTTCAGGAGTGATTTGAAATCTATTTTTCTGCTCGGTCAAATCATCAATCCGTTTGTGAATAAGAGAGTAATCTCTGCTCTCCTTCCAGCTTTCTCTTGCCAGTGAGATCCTGGCTTACTTCCAACGTCCCCAAATACTCGCCACCTTTTCCCCGGAGAGCATAATACTCTATATGAATGAATCGCCCACCCATATTAATCCAAAAGGCACAACGGTCTTCTTTGCCGGATTTGAAATCGGATATTATCTTTTCCACGATATGGACGCTGGCGGGAGGATGGCAGAATTGGACTTTGCGCCCTAAAATGGCACGGCTTCGGGCAAAAATGCGTTCCCTGCCTCGGGTGAAATAGCGCACAGTGTCATCCTGGTCCACAAAGGTAAGATCGAATGGGATGGTATTCAACAAAGCATTGAGTTCTGGAATTGTAAGACTGCCAGTGGGAAGTTGGATTCTGTATTCCTCAGATGTCAAATCCTCCTGGCTTACAATTCCTTCTGGTTTCCACTCATCCACTGGGTCAAATAAGCAAAAGCCGATTTCGATGCTCTGCTGATGAACTTCATACCACTCCGAATCCGTCAAGGTGTCCAGACACATTGGAAATAGGATTTCTTCCTCCTTGAAAATCATCTCCTCTATGGAGTTGGAGGCAGGCTTAAGCACCAAATCAATAACTGCCTTGGCTTCACCCGCGCTTATGGATTCTGATTGGCTGACCGCTTCGATTGCCGCCTTCATCAATTCCCTGGTCTCATCATGCTTGCCCCACATTACCTTGGGAGGGCCGGTGATGCCGTGCTTCTCCATATAGGGGAAGAGGAGATTTTCTTTTCTGAGATAGTGCTTCTCCACATCCATTAGGGCGTTAAAATGGATGCGTATTTGATGCCACAATTCGGTGGCGTTATCGGATTCATTCAATTCAGCGATCATAGCAAACAGCTTGGATAACGAATCGATTTCGAAGCCGAGGGCGCGGTTCTCCTGTTTGAAGGTATGAACAGGATGCCCTGCAGGAGCCGATTGGGCTTTCTGATGGGAAATGATCCCCTTTAGAGCGGCGGTGTGAACATCGCAAAGTTTAAGGATTTCTTCTTGTGGTAATCCCTCAGCGATCAATTCCTGTTCCACCTGCACTACTTGATCATAGGGGACTTCGCCCATCAGCCGAAGCAACTGGTTCCGGACAGCTTCGGGCGCACTGCCTTCGTGAAGCTGTAATATCATATGTTTAAGCAATTCTTTTCTTTTGGAAGCATTATTAATCAATTCACTCATATTTGCTCTGCCTTCATCATAATTTAATTCTCAAGACAATATAGTCGATGATGGTCGATGACGCAAAAACCATTTTCCAATTCGGCTATGTTCGGGGCTGAGATGGATTTATATGGTAATTTCTCTTGAAAACGCCACCCAATCCAGCGCTGGTCAATTTGAAAATGGTTCGGGGATTGCCGACATAATTCAATATGTCGTGATAACTGCGATGGGCCGAAACGGCATCGAAAAGAAGGTTATTGATAACCGATTCGGATTTGGCGAGTTCCATAATGTTATCCAGCATACGGAGCTTGGTGCCGATAATGGCCAGGATACGGAAAACTTTCCCATAGTTCATATCATCAAAATAGCCGGCGCAATATTCTCTGAATTTCTGAAAAGCGGCGGCCGAGATACCGTGTTCAATGATCACCCTCGCCGCATAGTAGCCGGTAATGACTCCGGTATTGACTCCCTTTCCTTTGAATGGTCTTAGGAGGCCAGTGGCATCGCCAATGGTGATGTATCGATCCCCATAAATACCGGAGGCTTTGCCTGAAGGGAATTTGCCTTTGAAGATGTTCAATTTATCCTGATAGGTGGGAAATTCGGGGGGCAGCAATTCTCTCAGAGGTTTAAGACTGAGAAAAGTCTGCATCATTCTGGCATCGACATGCTTGCCGGCGATATTGATAGTAAGGTGGTTTCTCTTGGGAGTTATGGCTCCGAATTCAATCTTGCTGACCCCGGGCAGGAAAGCATGAATTCGGTTTCCGAAGGACTGCATATGTTCATCGCCGGGATGGACATTGGTGACGATGCTATAGATAAGCGAAGGAGGTCGATAGGAGGTTTGTTTTGAAAATACCTGCGTGGTCCCATCATCGCATCCGAAAGCGCCAACCACCACATCGGCACGAAGATGGTCTCCTTCACTATAGACACGCACGCAATCAGAATAAAATTCCAATTCAGTAACTCGGGCCGATACTACTTTCACGCCTCTCATAACCACTTGATTCAAGAGATAATCATCAAATGTTATTCGTCGCAGAGCGTAGGAAACCTCGCCCTCGCGCACCAAGTCAACTTCATTTCGTGCCCCGTGAAGCATATAGCCATCGATGGTTCTCTGGACCAATTTTCTCGGAAACGGCACATCAAGATAATCCTCAAGGATTTTATCGATCGGGGGAGAAAGAACTCCGGCGCACTGGTTGTATTGTTTGCCTACGGAGAAGTTCTTGCCTTCGTATAGAACCACATTAATGCCAATTCCCTTCTCTCTGGCGAGGTTTTTTAGGGCAATTGCGCAAGAAGCGCCTGCCGGCCCGCCGCCAATTACCGCGACCGTCCCGCCATTCTGGAGTTTTTCCAATGAATCGTATTTCAATTATCTAATACCTCAAGGCTTGGTTGTCATTCCCAAGAGGGTTTTGGCCCATTCAGCCAATATACCGAGCATCATCTTAGGACTGAACACCTGCTTGAAAATCTGTCTGTATGATTGATTTCCTGTAAGCATATTCCATAGTATCTCCTGCGTGGCAATACCTATTTGGCTTTGCTGCCGTTGAGCAAGCCTTGCTTTGGCGGAATTAAAGCCTCTCCATCTTGATAGTCGGCTATCCAAGCCAAAAAGAATACTGCCAAACCGGTTGTCGTTGGCAATCAGCGCCATTCCCGGTTTATAAAATCCTTCCTTGAAATCATCATTTGATATGCCTCGATCGAAGGCAGTCGAGGCCGCCATCTTAGCTGTAAGAAAGGCGGAATCCAAACCATTTTTATAATATCTCGTCATTCCGGCATCTCCGACAACAACCAATCTATCCGCAAATGGTTTTTTGGCTGGACCAATGCTCATTCTCGAATGGCAGAAACACGCTGGCGATAGAGGTAGAGATGATTCGGAAACAAGATTTTCAACAATTGGATGGGCCAGAAATTGCTCCAGATTCTCCCGGCAGGAATCCTTCCTGGTAATCATAGAGACCGTCAAATAACCTTGCTTGGGAATGATGGCGGCAAGTTTGACCGATGGAATTCTCAAAAAGAAGGTATGGATAAATTCACTAAGATATTCATTATCAAGGTTATCTACGGGAATCTCGGAAAGGCAGCAGATTAAGCTTTTCGGAGGATGGTAACCAAATCCTAATTGAGTGAGCACATTCAGAAAGTTAGTATTCAATCCTGTTGCGGCGACCAGTAGATCCACCACTATTTCGGATCGGGCATCCTTTTCGCCATAGGTGATAAGAAATTTGCCGCTTCCTGGAATCCTCTTGACTTCGCGCACTCGCGCTCGGATTATCTCTGCTCCCTCATTAAGAACGTGCTGGACCATATAGTCATCAAAGCTGATAACTCCTTTGGATTCGATATTACGTGGGCCATTCCCGCGGTAAACCGTTGTTATCTCTTTGCGGCCATGGATATTCAGGAGCTTAAAGCTGGATTGCTCAGTATGAATATAATAACCTGAGATCCTCTTTTGAATACATCTTTCCGGAACAACTATCTCTTCCTCTTCAAGGAGATTACATAATGGTTCTGATACAACGCCCGCACAGAGGTTACACCCCCTCGGACCGGTTATGAGAAAATCTTTGCCATCGAGGATGCAGACCTTTATTGGCACCCCTCTTTTTCTTGCTTGCTTAAGGATGAAATGCGAAAAGAAACTTCCCGCCGGGCCGCCACCAACGACTCCAATTACAGCGCCGTCTATCAATTTTATCGCATTCCGCATGTCAGCACCAATTATCAATAATCATATCAAATATAACCTAAATGAACAATTATAAAAATATATATTTGATGCTTTGCGATTGCATATTGATTAATATGGGATGCTTTCTAAAGCACTCAAATGATGTTGGTATTTTCAAATTTGGATAGATGAGGATTTTATAATGCGACTTAGATATTTGATGGCGGTAGCGGCTGCAGCGCTCACCTTGCATAGTTGCGGAAAGACCGAAAAGAAATCGCCGATGCTCAACGGTATGCCTGATTTGATTCTATGCCAGGCTCAATTCCGTAATGAGACCGGCGTTGACGGGAAAGTCCAAAGGGTTGCGGGCGCCGCCAGAATGGTTTTGGCGTATCAGAGCAATGGAGGCTTCGAAACGGAGCTAATTGAGGACAAGGAGAGTAATGTATTTCATAAGGCGATCCCCTACATCAACCATGAGGGCAAAGAAGGCATACTTTCCATCGGAGGAAATGATGCCTATATGAAATTTTGGACACGAAGCGGCGGCAAGTGGATATCGGAAACTTTGTATAAGGGCGAATTTGGGAGCAGTAATAACCGCCTTCGCGACATTGAGATTGGCGATGTTACCGGTGATGGTCAGGATGATATTGTCCTGGCAACTCACGACCAGGGGGTTGTTCTGGTATTGCAGTACAAGGAAAACCGTTGGCAACCCACCGAACTCGATCGAAGCCCGGATACCTATGTTCACGAAATTGAACTGGGAGATGTTGATCGAGATGGCATCCAAGAAATTTTCGCCACTCCCAGTGCACCCAACAAATATGATGGCACTATACAGCCGGGTCTAATACCGATGTACGATTATAAAAATGGGAAATTCATACGGACGGTCGTGGAGGATTTTGGAAACAGGCATGCGAAGGAGATCCTCTGCGCGGACCTGGAAGATGACGGACAGATGGAGCTATATTGCGCCCTGGAGGCCACGATGAAAAAGGTTCCTATCCAAGGAGGTTCCAAGATGGCAGTTTCAGGCGATAGCCCAGCATTGGTTAAGAGATATGACTTTCAACAAAATGGGCGTATCGATATCCGGACTTTTCTGACCCTTCGGGATCTAAAATGCCGTTTTCTGACTATTGGGGAAACCGATGGGGACCCGCAGAAAGAAATGGTAATCTCGCCGATGAAAACCGGAGTGTGGGTGGTTGACTTCGCAAATGGCAAATGGAACCAACTACAGATTGACAGGCAATCCAGCGGATTTGAACACGCCACGGTGGTGGCAGATATTGATAATAATGGGGTCGATGAGATCTATGTTGTTGCCGAAGAACAGCGGGTTTTGCGCAGATATACCTGGACCGATTCATATTATAAAACCGAGGATATTCTCCCCATAGGTGAAGGCTTCATAACATTCGGAATTATGCCGGGGAAAATTGCCGCATATAAGCGGATGGAAGAAATCAGAAAAACGTCACCCCAAAAGGTGCAAATCGCAAAGCAATAAAAAGCGGTAATAGGATTGGAAATACCCGGAACCAAGACCAATCTGACGATATTTATTGAATAAAGAAAGCTTTAAGATTGAGGAAAAGCAATGGATGCAATTTTTCCAAACGAAATAGAAAAAAAGCTGGGAGAATTAGAAAAGGAACTGCTCTCGAAGAAAAAGGAATTGACCAAGCTCAGACGCAGTCTTCCTCACGAAGAGATCGAAGACTATATCCTATATGGCTCACAGGGAGAGAGAGTGAGGTTGTCAGAATTATTTGGCGGCAGGAATGAGCTTCTTTTGATTCACAATATGGGTAAAGGATGTACCTACTGCACAATGTGGGCGGATGGGTTCAACGGAATATTACCACATCTCGAAAATAAGGCCGCTTTCGCACTGGTATCGCCTGACGATCCGGAAACTCAAAGAAAATTCGCAGAAAGCAGAGATTGGAAATTCAGAATGCTATCCTGCAAGGGGACTTCATTTGCGAAGGATCTCGGATTTCAAGGCGAGGATGGAGGTTATTGGCCGGGCGTGTCAACTTTCCAAAAAAATGCCGATGGCAGAATATTTCGCGTGTCACGCGATTTCTTTGGCCCCGGTGATAATTATTGCAGTGTCTGGCATTTATTCGATCTTCTGCCCAACGGTCCCGGCGATTGGCAGCCAAAATATGCTTATTAGAATTTAGGGGGACGGACAAGAATCATCCGGTGTATTTCTTGAACACCAGCACGGCATTATGGCCGCCAAACCCAAGAGAATTCGATAGGGCGTAATTAATTCGCCGCTCGGTGACATGGTTGGGGGAACAATCAAGATCGCATTCCGGATCGGGCGTCTGGTAGTTGATAGTGGGGTGAATTTTGTTGTCACGAATCGATAAAGCAGTGATAACTGACTCTATACCTCCCGCTCCGCCAAGAAGATGCCCAATAGCAGATTTCGAGGAATTGATTGTAAGTTTGTATGCATGTTCCCCAAAAACGCTCTTGATTCCTATGGTCTCGGAAATATCGCCCAGCGGAGTGGCTGTCCCGTGAGCATTTATATAATCTACCTGTTCGGGTTTAATGCCGGCATCTTTAAGCGCCATTTTCATCGCCAAGGCGGCCCCCTTCCCCTCCGGTTCCGGCGCCAGCATGTGGTAAGCATCGGCCGATTTGCCATAGCCTACGACTTCAGCATAGATTTTGGCTCCCCTGCTTCGGGCACGTTCCAACTCCTCGAGTATCATCAATCCGGACCCTTCCCCCAGCACAAATCCATCCCGATTCTTATCAAATGGCCTGGATGCTTTTCCCGGCTCATCATTGCGGGTGGACATCGCTTTGACGATGCAGAATCCGGCGAAGGCATAGCGAAATGTAGTTGCCTCAGAACCTCCGGCCACGAATACGTCCGCCTCATCCAACTGTATCGATCTGAATGCTTCGCCAATGGCATGAGCGCCTCCGGCGCAGGCTGAAACCGTAGCGAAATTAGGACCCATAAACTTGTATTTAATGGCGACAAAGCCCGCCGCCATATTCGTGACCATCATCGGCATCAGGTATGGTGAGACTCGCCCGGGACCGCGTTCCCGCAGAACTTCATACTGCCCGATTAATGTAGTGACTCCTCCAATGCTTGAGCCGATAATGACACCGGTCCTCTCGGAATCATAACCATCTGAGAGGATTCTGCTGTCTTCAAGAGCTTCCTTGGCGGCAATCAACGCATATTGTTGGTAAAGATCCAAATGGCGAAGTTCCTTGCGATCGAAATATTGCAGAGGGTCATAGTTTTTTATCTCAGCCGCAATCTTCGTAGGCAGATCCTTCGTATCAAAGCGCGTGACAGGACCAGTGCCGGAGCGGCCCTCAAGCAATCCTTCCCACAGTTCGGGCGCCGTAAATCCCAAGGGCGAAATTGCGCCCAAGCCCGTAACCACAACTCTCCGTCTCATCATTTCCTCAGTCAAATCGATTTATAAAATCCTACTGATAATCATCGCTTCAAAATATCCGGACTTTAGTCGTTCGGCAAGTCCTTTTACAGGACCGTCACTAAGTATTCCCCTACATTTCCTATTATTAGAACCCAATTGATCGCTCTATAAGAAAAATGCATTTATTGTTAGAATTGCCAAATTCAATCCTTGATAATCCATTTGCAAAGTATTAAATTGATTTGGATTTTGAATAAATGCTTTGGAGTTTTCTAACGGAGAAGACAGATGGAAGATATCATCTATTTAGATAATGCCTCTACTACCTGGCCGAAGCCGGAAATCGTTTATGAATATATGATCGATTTTTATAAAAGGATGGGGGTGAATCCGGGACGAAGTGGTTTTGATAAAGCCATAGAAGCAGGAAACGTGCTCGAAAGCTTGAGGAAGCGGCTCACCGCATTTTTTGGCGGCGACCTAGATGCACCGGAGCGATTATGCTTCGGCTATAATGCTACCGATGCCCTTAATCTTATCATCCAGGGGCTTCTGTCGGCAGGGGATCATGTTGTAACTACCAACCTGGAGCATAACTCCGTAATCAGGCCAATCAACCATCTGGTTCGCGATGGCGGAGTTGAGGCGACTTTTGTCCCCTTCAACAATGAAGGTTTCATCGAACCTGATGATATCCAAAATGCTATTAAAGCTAACACAAAGCTGGTGATTGTGAATCATGGTTCGAATGTTATCGGGACCGTTCAGCCGCTAAGAGAGATCGGGGAGATTTGCCGTAATGCTGGAGTCCTTTTTGCGATCGATTCCTCGCAGACCGCAGGTGTAGTTCCCATAAATATGAGACAGATGAATATCGATGTGCTGGCATTTACGGGCCACAAGGCCCTGATGGGATCCACCGGCATCGGTGGGCTTTGTGTCCGCAAGGGTGTGGATATCCATCACTCCAGAAGCGGCGGGACTGGCGTGCGCTCTGCCTATCCATATCATTTGGATGAATACCCATGGCGAATGGAATTCGGCACTACCAATATGGTTGGCATCGCGGCGCTGTGGGCTGGTCAGGATTGGTTGGAGAAAAAGGGAATCGACAATATTTATGCCCACGAGATGCGGCTGGCCAGAAAATTGGTGCAGGGATTCCGGGAGGTGGAAGGCGTCAAAATTTATTGCTGGGATGAGATGGAAAATCATCTGGCGACCGTGACCATCAATATGGAGGGCCTCGAAGCTGGTGACGTGGGGATAATGCTGGATGTCGATTACAACATTGCCACCCGAACCGGCCTTCATTGCGCTCCTCTGGTTCATAGGCAAATCGGCACCGAGAATATCCATGGCGGAGTGAGATTTTCCGTTGGAGCATTCAATACTGAAGATCACATAGATGCAGCCATCGAAGCGATTTCGGAGATTTCCAAGATAAGCTTGTCGACATCCTCTCAGACGGCGAGGAAAAGCTGATTTCCGAGAGCAGAATTAATCTAATAGAATAGCCTCATTTGCGGCCAGGCTTTTTGAAGCGGAATCTTTATCCCGCGCCAGATATAAACCGGCTGATTGTTTTCGTACCAGATCACATATTTATTCTTCACGGTGGCCGCTTGTTCGACTTGATTATATGCCGGTTTTAGGCTCTGCATGCGAACACCAATAGTAATCATAATTTCTCCAGTATGATCCCGTGGACCCCAGTACCAGTAACTATTATGAGAACAAATCACTTTGGGAAGCCCGTATTTCTTTCCAAAGAAATCTATCGCGGCGGCCTGTCCATAATTATTAGCGGAAACGGCACACTGGGCTTTCTCCTCCGGCGGCAGGTTGTTATAAACTTGCGCGACAGTAGCAACCATCTCTTCCCAACCATGCATATCAGCGAATACACCCGGCATCTGTATCTCCACGGGGCCATTTTCCTGATCGGATTTCCCGGCCAAACCCCAGAAATCTATGTATTTTGCGAGAGTATCAACCGGCAATATTGGCAACCCTATTGGCGCGATTACAATACCGCTCACAACTAAGATGGCAAGAATCGCAGATTTTGCCCACCTCCATTTCCTCGCTGAAATAATTCTTTCAATGAGCACTGCTCCTGAAGCAAAAATGACCGGGTAGATAGGAGCAAGGTAATAAACTTTGGCTTTTGATAACACAAAGAGGACGAATAATGCCACATACGTCCAGCCGAAAAGGCGATATCGCTCTCCCTTCTTAACTATCAGCAGGTAATAAATCCCGACCAACAGGACAAGAAACAGCAAAGGGTTTAGATCATAGATTTGGCTAAGGAAAAATTGCAATGGATCAATAGCAGGCATTCTGTTTATCTTGGCTTTGCTCAGGAACTCAATTGTTGGCCAACCATTACTAATCTCCCAGAGAAGATTCGGGAGGAATATAATCAAGGCTATGCCGCCGGCATACCAAGGCCATTTGGTCAGGAGAAATTTGCGATCTTTGGTAGCCAACAAACCAACCAGCAAGCCAAAGCATAGGAACACCATCGTATGCTTGGTCATCAAGCCAATGCCGATGGCGATGCCTATAAGTATCCAAACCTTGGGCTTATTATATTTCAGGATTAAGACCATCAGATATAAGACGATTGCCCAGAAGAGAGTGTCAAAAGCATTGGTGGTGAAGATAGTATTCATGCTCAAATAAATATTGGTAACAATACCACAAACCGCCGCCAAAACTTGAGCATAACGGTTGCCTCCCATTTCGCGGGTAATCAGGCCGATCATAAATATCAACGCCGCTCCGGCTAGGGCGGGGAGCAAACGCAACGCAAATAAGGAGTCCCCAAGGGTATTTCTGATAATAGCCGCCAAAAGAGGAGTTAGCGGCGGATGATCAACATATCCAAAACTCAAATGCTCGCCGCAAGCCAGATAATACAACTCATCCCGGTTATATCCATATTGGCTGTTGGTGAGAAGGTGGATGAGAAGTTTGATGAGCGCGAGGAGCAGGATTATGGCTGTATCGCTCTTAAAGAACGATGAATATGATTTCCTTTCGCTGATTATCTTTTCAGCCGCTTTTCCTTTGGACATCTATGAATTCATTTCCAAATCGATTATTCTTAAATGAAATATAATACCGGTCGATGCAATGTTTGGCAAAACATAAATCAATGATAAATGAAGGAAACAATGGCAAAAAAAAGCCCGGCAATACCGGGCTTGATTAGAAATAGAATCGCAAGCTACGCTGGCCAAGGTGTATCCCATACCCAGTAGCTGGAGCCATCGGAAACATAGGCATGATAATAGTCTTCGTAGAAAGTGATTTTGATGCTCCAAGTAGCATGCGCAAGGCCTTGTTCAGTTACGAAGTCACCTGTCATATTAGCTTCAACCGCACCTGCAAACGGATGGGCGCCATCGACTACTGCTTTGACCGCAGCATACGAGTCGGTATAATCGAAACCGTAGTGCTGACCACCATAACCATAATTGTAAGAGTAACCGCCATCCCCATTAATCTCAGTAGTATCGGTATCGAGGCCGGTGAAATCCCAATCGTTCTGGTACTCGAATTCGATATTGTAAGTTGTATCTTCTGCAGTTAAGCCATAATAGAAGATGAATTCCATCTTATCGGTGGTGGAATCGGGATTCTCTTGGGCGGTGCCATTGTTTGAGTAACGGGCACTATCAGACCACCAATATGTGTAAAGAGATTCGCTCATGTCAGAATAATAATAGTACCAGCCCGAGGTGGGGTTATACCCGAAATATGAAGTATCAGCCGTGCCGGCTGTATGAGGACGTGGATTAAAGCCGCCAAAGAAACCCATACCATTCGTCAAACCGCTAAGAACATAATCGATTTGACCTTCCACTATGCCTTTGGCACCTTGATAACCAGCGTCGTTGGGATCGCCTTGGGTTAATTGTTTAGTAGATTTCTTGTTATCGCTGCATCCCGCTATCAAAAGCGATGCCATCAGGCCAACAAGACAGATAAGAGCGATTTGTTTAAGAATTTTCATGATTCCTCCTTGGGTCAATGAAATAAGAGGTTAGAAATATGTGCGTTTGAATTAAATACCACCTAAGAAAATATGCCCGCAAGAGGGCAACTACAAAGTTTCAATTTAAGCCATCGAGCTCATAATGTAAAGTGTTATTTACCGATGTTTTTCTGCTATCATAATTTTTATCGGTATGGAAAATGAATGCTTGACAAATTTATGGTTTATAATGAACCAAATTAAATGGACGAAAAGTATTAATTATTTGTATCTGAAAGATGATGAAAGATATGTGATAGACTTATCACCGTAGATATCTTTAATTTTATCCATCACATCGCAAATGCAACTATTTTTCTTTTCGCATAGTTCCTCAAAAATTTCTACTTGAGCGACTCCCTTGAATTCTCGCAAATGGGAAACTGTTATCCCTACCAACCTTATGGCTCTTGCTTTTTGCAGATTGTCATCGAGCAATTTGACTGCCTGCTGGAATATGGCCAGGTCCGACCGGACATAATCAGTTAAAGTTCTTTCACGCGAAAAAGTGGAGAAATCGGAATAGCGGAATTTCAATTTGATACGTTTGGTTTCGTAACCGGATTTACGCATCCTCCGGCCTACTCGTTCAGAGAGAACCCGTAGATTAGCCCTTATCACATCGATGGAATCGGTATCATTCGGCAATGTAGTTTCGTGCCCAATTGATTTCTCGTGGGGTTGATGATAATATGGCGTAACTGTCGAATCGCCTCTTCCATGAGCTATCTCGTGAAGTGCGGCGCCATGAACACCAAATATTTTTCTAAGAGCATAGACATCATACATCGCCAGTTGTCCGATTGTAAGTATCCCCAATTGAGATAAGGCATTTTGAGTAGCGGGACCGATACCCCACACTGTTTCAACGGGAAGGTTTTCAAGAAATGCCCCCACTGTCCCCGGCTCCACCAGAGTGAGACCGTTGGGTTTATCCATCCCTGAAGCCATTTTGGCGAGAATTTTGTTATGGGCGATCCCAGCCGAAGCGGTGAGTCCAGTTCTCGACTCAATCATCATTTGCATCTCCTTTACCATCGAGGCAGGAGTTCCATAACGTTCCCAGATTCCAGTGATATCCACGAAAGCTTCATCAATGGAGAACGGTTCGAGTATCGGCGAGAATTCCCTTAATATGTTAAGCACATCTATGGAGATGTAAGTATATTTTGAGCCGCTGGTCTCCAAAAATATGCCAACGGGGCAACGACGAAATGCCTCTGCGGTAGGCATCGCGGATTTGATTCCAAATACGCGAGCTTCATAAGAGCAGGTTGAAACCACTCCCCTATATCCCGGCAAACCCCCTATTATTACCGGTTGGCCCTTCAACTGCGGGCAATGTTGTTGTTCAATGGCCGCAAAAAATGCATCCATATCCAGATGCACTATCACCTTATGCCCGCTCCATTTATGCCTGTTTTTTCCTATCGTTTGAGTATCAACTTTTCTGATAGACCATGGTCTCTTTTTCTCCTCCGCACTATCCTTCGCTGACTCATCTCTTATCAGATGTGTTAGCTCGCGCCCTTTCCCGAAAACTCCCGGAGCCGCTATCTTTTTCGATTCAGCAGGCATTGTTGTTCGGCTCATTCCACCCAGATTTTTTCCAGGGTCCATCTCAAGTCACGTTCATCATAGGCAAGCTGGAAGAAATTATCGTTATCATCGACCACAGCGAAGTGACGGACTTTATACCTTCCCACATCAGATTTCCATTTTCCGGTTACCTGCACCACTTTCACCGGACGGTCTTTCCAGCGGAATTTAATTGGTTTTACCTTGCCGCTGTTAAACAGCGCAATCATATCAACATTTTCATCGATATCCTGATACATACGCCACCTCCCGAGCAAAAACAACCTTGACAACAGCCTAATTACCGGCAATATCTACAGTCATCTCACATTTTCCGCATAAGGCCCACCACCTTGCCGGCGATATAAAATCCCGGAGAATTCCTTTCCACGATAATCGGGCCGTAATCCGGATTTTCCGGTTCCAGCCGCACCCGTCGTTTTTCGGGATGAAACCGCTTGACCGTGGCCTCATCGCCAATAACCGCTACCACGATATCGCCATCCTCCGCAAAGTCTTGCTTTTTAACCAGCACCAAATCACCATTGTATATGCCGGCGTTGATCATACTGTGGCCTTGAACACGCAACATAAACACATCGCCGCCGGGGACAAAAGTCCTATCCACCGCCAACGTATCCTCGATATTCTCAACGGCGGTAACCGGCAAACCTGCCGCTATGCGCCCCACCACCGGCACAGCCACATAATCGCCCGCAACCGGCATCGTTAATTCAATCCCGCGGGAGATGCTGCTCCGACGCTTGATATATCCCTTGCGTTCCAAAGCATTAAGCACATCGCGGACAGCGTTGGTAGATGACATCCCAAATTTACTGCCTATCTCCCGTATCGTCGGAGGAAGACCATCGGCGGTAATACGGCCATAGATGTAATCGTAAATCTCCCTCTGGCGAGCGGTAAGGTCTTTGCTCATAAGTTCCTCCTGATCAATTACTTTATAACCATAATCCACTCATACTTCCATTACTGCACATAATATACTGCACATATTTGCAGATGTCAAGATATTTTATCGGGATTTTTTGGAGGAGATTAATGACATAGGACAAGAAAAAGCTGATTAAGAAGGAATTAAGAAATGCTTGAGCACTGATTCAGAAGGCACATCCGAAATAGGGTCTTGAAATTGAAGATCAATATTCTTCTTGAGGAATACCGTAAATGCCGTTCCAAAACCCTCATTAGTTTCGAAAACCAACACACCATCCATAGATTCGACCAACCGCTGAACGATAGCCAAACCGAGGCCAGTCCCTCCCTGCCGGGTGGAATAGAAGGGTTGGAAGATTTTTTCAATTCTATCATCGGGAATTCCGCGGCCATTGTCACTTACTGATAAGGGCACGTATTCACCGGAGAGAATAAGTTTATTGGAATCAAAAGCGGTAAATGGTCTGACCAGACGGCTGAAGTCTCCGGTAACCATATATTTTGCATTTCCGAGATCAATCGTGCCTCCAATCGCCACGCGGCCGCCACTATGGTCGATGGCCTCTATCGAATTAAATATCAAATTCAAGAGGACTTGGCTTATTTTCACCTCATCTCCGAGGGCAAGATCGTTCTCGGAGAGATTGTTTTCCAGAAGCATATCCGAATCGATACGCTTATCGTTTGAAATCAATTCAAAGACCTCATTTACCAAGAGCTTAAGTCTTACTGTGGTGAAATCTGTATGCTTAATTCTGGCATAGAGCAAAAACTCGCCCAAAATCCTATTCAACCGCTGGGTTTCATTTATGATAACCTCCATCAATTTCTGATTAGAGCCGCTCAGATGCAGCTCATCCTTCAATACTTCAACTGAACCGGAGATGGAGGTTAATGGATTTCGGATCTCGTGAGCAATTCCAGCAGATAACTGTCCGACTGCCGCCATACGGTCATAAGCGCGGAGCCTCTGCTGTAGAATTTTCGCCTCCGTCAAATCATGAAAGACTGCGATTATCCCACGAGGTTTCCCGTCAGATCCCGAAAGCAATGATGTATTGATGCCGAGCGGGACCTTCCTCCCGCTTTGGGTGGTAACTATCACTTCAGTCTGGTCGACTGATAAATCATTCGATACCGCTTTTTTGAAAAAGTTGGCTAATGGATTCAGACCTTCTTCAAAATTGTCAAGCACCAAGCCCTCAATTCGGAAGGCGGGATCAAGCTCCAATATTTCCCGGGCAGTGCGATTTATTATGAGGATTTCACAAGAGAAATCAATGCAGATTAATCCATTGCCCATTCCATCAATTATGTCGGCGGTAATCAGCCTCGCCTTTTTGAGTTCCTCCTCAGCGGTTTTGAGCAACTCACCCCTGTCTCTCAGCCGTTCCGCTACATAGCCGGTGATAATACCCACGATTGTGAACAACACAATGTTAAGCGAGACGGAAAAGAAGCTATCAGAATACCGATTCACTAATTCACCAAATGAATCCGAGGAAAATCCGTCAGTTATGTTCTCAATATAAAAGACAATCGATGACAGATAGGAAATGGAAGCCGCCAGCGATATGAGCAAAGCCCCCCGCATTTGGTAAATCATTGAGGCCGAGGCGATGCTGAGGATAAAGAGCATTATGAGGGGGCTATTACTTCCTCCTGAATGATAAACCACAAAGCCCGAGACGATGACTTCAAGGATTATATGAAATATCAGAACCCTCTTGAGATTGGTTCTGGCCGCATCCATTCGAAAGAGAAGCAATGCCAGATATGCCAACGCCACCATCCCGTACAATACCAATAGTTCCGATATCAGAATCTGTGATTTGTCAATAAAAAGCGAGCTGACAAACAGGAATATGAATGTGATAAATCGGGGGAGCAGGAGCAGGGTAAGATTATCTGTGGATGGCAATCGCGGGCCGTTCGAATTCTTCATGGCAATATTCCCTCAAATATTTGCCGGAGGTCCCATGCGCACTGTCTCAGCAATACACAGCGAGATTTGAAAAAGCCACCTTTTGGGCAGTATGTTTATGAAATTTTGCCGATGATCTCGAACATCGGAAGATACATCGCGATTAATATCCCTCCCATCACAATCCCCAAAAATACGATGATGACCGGTTCGATGATGGAAGTGAGCGCCGCCACCGCACCATCGACTTCCTCATCATAGAAATCGGCTATCTTCGACAGCATTTCATCTAATCCTCCGGTTTTTTCCCCCACAGAGATCATCTGCGTCACCATAGGGGGAAACACTCCGGACTCCTTGAGGGGCGCCGTAATGGTTTCTCCCTCAGCAATTGATAGGACTGCTTTCCTGATGGCATTCTGCACTACCATATTACCAGCGGTTTTTGCGGTAATCTCCAAGGCCTCAAGAATTGATACACCTGACGACAGCAATGTTGCCAGGGTCCTCGTGAATCGGGAGACAGAGCTCTTTCTAATAAGGTCGCCCATATAGGGAATCTTTAGCTTCAATTTGTCGATTGTCAATCTCCCTTTTGGCCGTCGGCTATACCATTTGAAGAGGAATATCAGCGAGATGATGCCGACAATCATGTTTAGGAAATTTGCCTTCAACCCGTTGCTGATGCCCAGAATTATCTTGGTCGGAGTCGGAAGCTCGGTTCCCAGTCCGGCAAACATCTTAGCGAAAACCGGCACAATAAAAACCAGCATCGCGAAGGTTACACCCAGCGCCACAGTCAAAACTACGGCGGGGTACACCATAGCTCCTTTGACTTTTCGGATTAACGCATCAGCTTTTTCCCTGTACAGGGCCAGACGAACCAGTATTACATCCAAAGCGCCGCCGATCTCGCCGGCCTCAACCATATTGACATAAAGATCATCGAACGCTCGCTTATGCTTGGAAAGCCCTTCGGACAAAGTGGCGCCGCTCTGAACGCTTTCCTTGACCTCCTCAATTATCTTTCTCATTTCGGGGTTCTCGGATTGTTTTGCCAATATTTCCAGGCATTGAACCATCGGAAGTCCAGCGGAAATCATCGTGGCGAATTGGCGGGTAAACCGGGAAATGTCGATTTTCTTTATTTTCTTCTTGCCGAAATTCAATTTGATCTGGGACGGCTTCTTAATGACTTGGGTGACGAGAATGCTGCGTTTTCGTAGCATCCTCTCCAATTCCTGCCGGTTCTTGGCATTCAATGCTCCGGAAACTGCGGCGCCGGCGATGGTTTTACCTTTATATTCAAAGAGCGGCATTTATTTTCTTCCTTCTCAATAACTAAAATGAAGTTGATGCTACTTTGTCCTTTTTGCGAGAAATCATCTCACTTAATTCCGCCGGATTTGAGCTCCTCAGCATTGCATCTGTCGAAGATATTTTTCGCTGGGAATAGAGTTCAAACAATGACTGGTTCATCGTCTTCATGCTAAATTTCTGGCCGGCCTGCATCAAGCTGTAAACTTGATGAATCTTATCATCTCTGATGACAGCCCGAATTGCCGGAGTACAGATCAAAATCTCCAACGCCAACACTCGGCCACCGCCGATTTTGGGTATTAGCTGTTGCGCCAATATCGCCTGCAGACAAAATGAAAGTTGAACTCGGACCTGTTCCTGCTGGCTGGTCGGAAATACATCGATGATGCGGTTGACCGATTCCGCGCAAGAATTAGTATGCAGGGTGGCAAATGCCAGATGGCCGGTCTCAGATATTGTCAGGGCTGATTGCATAGTTTCCAGGTCGCGCATCTCGCCCACCAGGACAATGTCGGGATCCTGCCTCAAGGCATATTTCAAGGCGCTGGCAAAAGATTCCGTATCTGCGTAAACCTCACGCTGATTAATCAGACATCCATTATGCCTGTGCAAAAACTCGATCGGATCTTCAACTGTGATTATATGCTCGTTTCGTTCCCTGTTGATCTTGTCGATAATGGCCGCCAAAGTTGTTGATTTTCCGGAGCCCGTCGGACCCGTAACTAGCACCAAGCCCCTCGGCAGATTGGCAAGTTCAGCAACCACCTTCGGCAGTCCCAGCTCATCAAATGACATAATCTTAAATGGTATAGTCCGTAGGGCAATCGCTACATTTCCCCTTTGCATAAACACGTTCACCCTGAAGCGGGAAAGATTCTCCACTCCGAAGGAGAGGTCGAGTTCAGACTTGCGCTCAAATAATAGCTTCTGTTTATCATTCATTATGCTGTAGGCAAGCCGCCTGGTCACTTCGGGTGACAATTTTTCCTGGTCGGTCTTGACCAGCTTGCCGTCAATCCGAAGTTGAGGCGGGCTACCCACAGTGAGGTGCAGGTCGGACGCTTTTCTATCGACCATTAATTTGAGTAGTTCTTGTAGGCTTACCATTGTTTCATCCAGTCATTCGTAATGAGGAATGTATATTAATTATCGACAAAATTTCGGAAAGACTTATGGCTAACCTGCGGTCTCTCCCAATACTTCTTCCCAAGTGGTGATGCCCTTCCTGATCTTTTCAATTCCCGCATCCCGCAGGGACACCATTCCTTCTTTGATCGCTTGCTCTCTTATTTCCGCGGTGCTGCTCTTGCCAACGATGAGCCGTTCAAGTTGTGGAGTGATCGGCATAACTTCAAACAGCCCGGTCCGACCGGAATAGCCGGTGTTATTGCATTCTTTACATCCCCGACCCGCATAGATGGTCATTTTGTCAATCTCTTCTGCTGTAAGTCCCAGTTTTAATAATCCCTCGGGCTTATCTTTCAACTCATATTTGCACTCCGAGCATATCTTCTTAATCATACGTTGCGCCATAATCAGCTTGGTGGCCGACGCCACAAGGTAATCCGGTATCCCCATATCGATCATCCTGAGAATCGTAGATGGGGCGTCATTGGTATGAAGGGTCGAAAATACCAGGTGGCCTGTGAGGGCGGCCTTGACGGCGATTTCGCCGGTCTCCTCGTCTCGAATTTCCCCGACCATGATGATATCAGGATCCTGCCTGAGGAATGATCTCAATGCCGCCGCAAAAGTGAGGCCGATGTTGCTACGGACTGCTACCTGGTTAATGCCTTCGAAGTTAAACTCAACCGGATCCTCAGCAGTCATAATATTCACATTGACAGTATTTAAGGTTTTCAGAGCGGAATACAGAGTGGTAGTTTTCCCCGACCCTGTTGGTCCCGTAACCAAAATGATTCCATAGGGCAGATGAATGGCGCTATCAAATATTTTCAAGTCCGGCTCCGGAAATCCCAGCTTGGTCAAATCGACCATCAACCCTCGCGGGTCCAAAATTCGCATTACTACCTTCTCACCGAATATGGTCGGCAATACCGAGACACGTAAATCGATAGGGCGGTCCTGCATCTTGACCTTGATTCTGCCATCCTGCGGCAACCTTCTTTCGGAGATATCAAGTTCCGCCATTATCTTGACTCTGGATATGATTGCCGCTCGATATTTGAAGGGTATCGGCGACATCTCCTGAAGTTCCCCGTCCACTCTATACCGCACTCGGATTCGCTTTTCATAGCATTCAAGATGAATATCAGAAGCTTTCATCTTGATGGCATCAGCAATGATAGAATCCACCAACTTGACCAGCGGCTTATCCTGAACCAGCGATTGCAGTTCAAGATCGGCAATCTCTTCATCTGTTTCTACTAATTCAATCTCCGTCTCACCGAGGCCCTTAATGACCTCATCCAACCCTCCTTGTCCCCCATAATAGTATTCTACCGCTTTGGTAATGGAAGCTTCAGGTGAGATTACGGGTTGAACAAAATGGCCGGTAATGAACTTAATCGCATCCAATACATAGATATTACTGGGATCGGATATGGCGACCACGAGTGTCCGCCCCAGTTTCGAGACGGCAATAACATTGAATTTCCGGGCGATATCCTGGGGGATAAGTTTTACGATCTCGGGATTGAGCTCAATATCTGATAGGCGTATAGCCCCGATATTTAATTGCTTGCCGACGAAGTTAGTAATCGCTTCTTCATCGACCACTGCTCCTATCCTCACCAGGATCTGGCCAATTTTCCCTTCACCTCTTTTCTGTCGGCGCAGGGCCTCATCCAATTGATCGCCGGTGATCATGCCGGCATTTAGCAGAAGTTCCCCTAATTCGATAGAGGTGGTTATAGAATTAGGATGTGGTGTAGCCATGCTGGAGACTATTCAATTAATCCTTAAAAATATCATTCAATTTATTCTCGGCCAGAGAGGTAAATTCTCTATCCACCTTATCTTGCACCTGCTCTTGAGCAGGATGCTCAAAAATCTCCAAAAATTTCGCGGTAACTTCCTTGGCATAGAGACGCACCATTCCGATGGTAGTGCGATCATCAAAGATTACAACGAGGATATGTCTTTCCCCCACGATGTTTATATGAATATGATCCTTCTTCCCCTGATGGAATAAGACCGTGAATTCAGGTTCGCCCACGAGGCGGGCGATTTCCTTTGTGGAGGCGAAACTGCCTGCCAGAAGCGCCCCAAGAGCTGTAGTATCTATAGTATTGGTAAATCCCTGACGCGTGACCATTCGACCATCTTTATCTACCAGCAAAGCGCATTTGGCTTCAGCTTCGGTTATTAACTTTGCCAGGAGTTTATCAATCTGCTTGATATCCCCTTCATAAAATACCTGATTTTCCTGTCTCACTCAATCACCTCCCTGCTTTTGGCCTAATGACTTTATCCAGCCGAATAGTGAAAGTTTCTTCGTCTTCTTCACCCGGGTCATCCCCTGCATTCGGGGCTTTTGCATCGTGGTTGGACGGTAGGATCCCTCAATTCCAAGATTTTCCCTTTCAGGATAAGAACTGCTTGAAGATTCCCCCTCTTTTCCTGACAGAGATGCCTTCTGCGTATCGGCCTTAATCTCAATCCACGCTGTGTCGCTATCTGCAGATGATTTTCCAGCTTCGGGCATGGGAACGTCCAGTGAGCCGGCTTTCGCGGCCTTTCCAAGAATACGTTTGTAGTCATCCTCTTCGATCCGCGATTGATCTTGCCCTACTGATTCAATCGCAGTATTAGCGCTTACATCAGCCCGGACCGATCCACCAGTGATGTCCTTATCCATATTCATTTCAAAGCCCGGCAAGAATGGTTTCGAAACTGATTCTTTGCTCAATCCTGACAAATCCACAGATTCAGCAATTGAAGGCCTTTCGGATATGGCACTCGAACGGGGCTCATTCGCTTCAAGCTCCAAGCCGTTGGTGATATTATCAGCCCCGCCAGGAGGCGGGCTTTTGATGGGTCGAAAGACTCCATCGCTGTCATCCGCTTGATGACTGCCATGCGAACCACGGAAATTTTCCAGATCGCCTTGAGAGTGATCCACAATGGTGACTTCAGGTTGAAACGAAGTACTTTCGTTACCTTGAACAGCAATAGCAGCCTTCCAATGCCCGGTTGCCTGAGCCTCCGGAATTGATTGACTGCCGCTTGGCAAGATATCCTGAGAAACCTTCTCTGCCTCACTGCCCCCGGATTCCTGGCGACTTTTATCGAGCACAATTTTGCAGATCGCCTTCAACGTATCAAAAACTCCCACTCCTTTGACGGCAATGGCCTTGAAATAAGGCACGTTCCTAGTATTCAATAAGGATTGCAGATGATCGATAGGCGCAATCAGCGGGATATCAGATTTGTTGTACTGGATGACGAGGGGAATATCTTCGAAGCTATAACCATATTCGCTAAGGTTTTCCTTCAGATTATTGAGGCTTTCCATATTTTCATCCATTTTAGCCAATTGTGAATCAGCCACAAAAACAAGTCCATCGACACCCCTCAAAACCAGCTTCCTGGTGGCGTTGTAAAACACTTGACCTGGTACAGTATATAATTGAAATTTTGTGGCAAGACCCTGGATAGAGCCCAGATTAATCGGCAGAAAATCAAAATACAGGGTTCTATCTGATTCGGTAGCCAGCGAAATCAATTCACCGCGAGCTTGAGCCGGCACTTTATTAAACACATACTGCAAGTTCGTCGTCTTTCCCGAAAGCCCTGGACCGTAATAGACGATCTTACAGACTACTTCCCTAAATGCGTAGTTAATTGTAACCATACCTTCACCCTAAAGATGCTAATTTTAACTCACTAATGCTGGCGAATTTTGTATTTTATTTAGCGCCGATTTCATTTCCAGCCGGATCAATCCTATATTGACTTCGCTATCGGTCATTACGACCAGAATGCCGAATTGATTTTCGGCCAAGAATATTTTGCCGTTATCAGCTTCTATCATTACATGTTTAAGAAGCCCTATCCCGAGCCGACTTAGCGCTTTCTTGACCGCCGTAATTATTGAAGCGGCCAGCGCCCCCACAGTATCATCTTCAAGCTCATTGCCAAGGTCGGCGGCAACTATAATGCCATCGACCCCCACCAGCATACTGCCTTTTATGCCATTGGTTCTGTTAAGCTCCGCCAGAACTTCATACATATCGACCTCCATTCATTACGAAATCAAACCTTGACCTTAGTTCCTTTTGGGGGCTTCGAATGACCAACATTTCTGAGCATCTCTATAGCCCGAATAATCCTTATTTTCAGGAGCTCATCTGCCGAATGATTGGATACCACAGTCAGCAGCAATCCGGAAAGGGAATAAATTCCGATCTTTCTTTGACCTGTCTTAATCTCGAGATTATGCACAGTTCGATCTCCACATCTTTCAAGAACCAAAAGATTCGCGCGGAATAGATCGGCCGTATTGGCTGCCCAAAGGTCGGCCCCTTCTTTTGAATGCCAACGGGATTCAATCAACAACCCCTCATTATTGGTCAACAGACAGCCAATAACACCGCTGAAATCCATGATATAATCCAGGGCATTTTCTGTAGAGTCGCTGTGTACGAAACCGGCATTGCTTTCGAGCCAAGCTGGTGACGATGATGGCATAATCTTCTCATATTCTCCCGCAACATCGAGATCCCGCCCCTTGGCATCTCCTACTGTGATAGGTGTTGCTAAGCGATAGCTATTCTTGATGAAAGAGAGCAATATCCAAGGAGAAACCAGCGTCACGGAATATAACTGGGGAATATAGCCAATCATACCGAGCCTGAATGCTGTCGGTAAGGTAGTATCGCTCTCAGTGGCAATGGCGGCGGCGAAAACTAATGATGTAATTATCCTGAACAGAAAACTGCCACCAGCATAAAACAAATGCACGGCAAGTTCGGTGCTGTTGTCAAATAATGAGATTATCAGAGTGTAGTAAAATATTTCGACCAGAAAATGAAAGGGCACCGGCCACGGCAATTCCCAAGCCGCTCCGCTTGGATATAAAAAAGAAAGCCCTACTCCAAAAATCAAGGATACGAGAGAGATTTTTAGGATTTCTCTTGAGTCCATCTTACGTTCCTTGATGTATGAGGTTAGGAAGCATCTCAGAAAGCTTCAAATTAATCAGACCCATATTCATTTTCTCTCCAACTTCCATCAGTAAGTAAAATTTACCAGTGTCTTTGAGTGAAATTTTTCGGTCGGAAACTTCGATATAGTAATTGTGGATTTTCCCTAATCCTGCATTAGAGAACACAAAGGAAAGCTCACAATTAGCAAGTCCTGCGATTTCGAGTTTCTCGTCGATTGCAGGAGCTTCCGGATATGATGAGATCACTTCGCCATTGTATCCTATCGCCACCACGTAATTAACGAGGGGTATCAATCCGATATGTCTTACCAGTGAAGCAATCGTCAGAGCCGCATCATTTATCTTATCGGCAAATGCGCTCTTACTATTTATATTTATATTTGCCTTGGAATTGTATGGAGTTTTTGACAACCGTTCTGAACCCATACGGTTGCCGCCCGCATCGGAGTCTCCGGGTAGCATCACAGCTAAAGCCGCCAATTCCTGAATCCCGGATTCCTTGGTCTGCAGTCGCGAAATAATAGGCTTGGCCTCATCAACTTTTCCCGTCTCGATCAAAATCCTGCATTCAAAAATATCGATCGCTGAAGTTGCTCCCATAAGCTTTTTCGCTTGATGAAGTTCCTCAATCGCAGAACTCAGATTTCCTAATCCATAATAAATTTTGGACATTACGAAATGCCCTGAGCCATAATCAGGGTGGTTGGCCAATCCAGTAGAGCAGATTTCGGCGGCCTTCTCAAGATCACCTTTCCGGCGGTAGCAATCCGCCAAAGAGGCAAATATCTGGGAATATGGATCTTCCTTCAGAATCTTCCGACACTTCTCGATTCTCAAGTCGATTTCATTAACGGCCGTGCTCATCATAGAATTATCTCAGTATCGCTCTCATATACAAGTAGCCTGCGGCGAGGAACATGGTCATTCCCCCTAAGCATACAATGGCGCCAAGGCTCTCATTCCCATGAATCAAATCGAAATGAACCATCATTGATAAGATGGAACCCAAAGCGAACACAATGGAAGCACCAGTTATCAACATCCATGGCATGGCCAGCTTTCCGCTCTTAAATGCTTTGCTGATTTTCCAGGACAATGCCGTGCCTATTCCGGCGCCGGCAAGAAACATAAGTTCATACAAAAAACGATAGCTGGTTCCTCCCCCATCATTTTGATCCGCACCTGCCTCTGCCGGAAATAATAATACTGCCAGAATAATAGCAACCGCTATACAATATCCTATCCTCATGCCAAACCCTCCTCATGCCTACTTTGAATTCAGCAGTTTATACAACTCTTCTTCTAAACCATAATCTGATAGAAGCTGGCGGCGATTTTCGAGAAATCGCGACATTCCTTTGCGAATGCGCCCCACCGCCTCCTCATAAATGAATTGCCCAAGATATTCCTTTATGGCGCACAGGTATGATCGGGACAAGGCGGTAAATGCGATTGATATCTTATGCAAAATCGCATTTGCTGGAATTGACTTCGCTACAATCGTCACCTTCTCATAATCAATCGCTTTGGTGCTACTGCCTGAAAATTTGTCCAAGACCGCATATTCTCCCTTGCAGTTCCTGAAAACCTCCCCCAGTATATGATTGCCGGACTCACCGAGATATTCAACCAGCATCGCATAAGCAACCTCTTGAATCGCCTTATGGAATCTGAGAAGATCCTCCAGGACCGACGAGGGATCTTCTGCCCCCGATGGAGCTTCCGGTTCAGGCAAAGAGTAAGTAAGCAACCCGGATGTCACAAATCGATAAATAGCCCGCGCCGTAGTAAATCTATCGAAAGGGCTTTCATGAATTATTTGCTTGAATGATTTCCTGCCATCTATCAAGATCAATAATGAGAATTCTTCTTTGGTGATACGGATCTCTTCATCGATAGGCTCATTGGTGACACAGCCAATCAGGATTGAGTTTTCGGGTGGCAGCTTATCTTCAATCCGGCCCCACTCATCGAGCCTTCGAGTGGCTTCCATTATTACATTCATCGGATTTAATGGGACCTCTAACTCCGGCTTAATCGGGGCTCTTCCCTCATGGAATATGAATTCACCGGATTCCCACCCAAACATGCTGTATATTATTTCCTCAACCTGCAATTTCAGGGCATTATTAACTTCTATGTCCTGAAATAGGTTCATCTCCATTAGAATCTGGCCGAGAGGCTTGCCGGATTTCCGTTGCAAAGTCAGTGCGCGGCTCAAATCCTTCTTGTCAAGGTCACCGCGTTTTACCAACAACTGCCCAAGTAAATCCTTTTCCTCCGAAGATTCTGCGGCGACGATCATCCCGGATTTTAGGCAAACCTTCTTACGTTGATTGCCATTTATCGTCTCCAACGTGCCGCTCTTCTTACTCCCGAAAAGGAGTTGGAACACGTCTATGAGTGGAACCGCATCCAGGTTGCCGCTAAAACTCCCTTCAACCTTTGTCTTGATATCATTCATCAATTATTTCCGATATGGTTTAATGCCGTCCTCACCGACTTGAAATCTCAACGCGCCTTCCTGGCTTATCCAATGAAGATTCGGTTCTTTCCCATCGAAAGCACCCTCTTTCTCCAGCCAATAACGGAATGGCTCGCCGGTCCTAACCAATAGTAAATCTGGATTTTCGGGTTTGCTCTCGAACCAGTTACTTTGATTCCCACTGAATTGCATAACGCCGAGATTTCGTGGCAGGCCTTCCTCGGAATCCAATTCGGCTTTGCCCAAAAACAAAATCTCGGTACCAAATATCTTCGTTAAAACGGGAAAACTGCTGTTATTCTTGGCGTTCCCTTTAAGATTAATATCGGGAGAAAGAGCGATGTGCTTAATGTGGCTTCCAAGATTCAGCTCGTCACCGGAAAAATATTCCTTCAATTCCGAAGTATATCGACCCGCCTTCAGGGCCACGGGTAATGCCGAATCGGATGGAATCCAAACAGTTTCTATAAATCCGCTTCCCAGCAGTTCCTCCAAGCCTTTCAACGATGACGCTCCTGTTTCAGTGAGGATTAGATGATTGATTTCAGACATGCCAAGACTAAGAACATAAGGTTTCAGATACTTTTCGCCAAGTTGCTCAAAAGTTCGATCGTCGCCGGAGTATATGAGAATGTTTTCACCTGCATCCGAATAAACAAACATTGCATCAGAATAGCCGGCATCAAGAAATTCAACATTATATCTGATCTCATTGAAAAGCGGTGAGTCTGCCCAAACGCTTATATTGAGGAACACCAACAAGGCCATCAACGGATATTTGCTAAAGCTCTTGTTCCACTTGAAGGTGAGTAATACTAATAAAGCCAAGTAAATAGTTGTTATGGTCGAAAACTCTGGCGATGATATCGATGGGTTTGAATAGGGCAATGATGAAAAGAATTCAGTGATGCTCCTCATCAGGCTTATAATCTGGTCAGTTGCCCAGAGAATCCCGTAGCGAATAATCCCTCCCATCGGATAAATCACTACCGCAATGACCCCCATCATCGTAATTACCAGGATCAGAATTGCCGCCGGGATATTCGCCAGAACCGAATAAATAGCCATCCTGTTAAATGTATAAGCGATAATTGGGGCGGTAAACACGAATGCGGCCAGGCTTATAATGACACTATGAAAGACGAATTGTTTCAATCGGACAAGAATGTTTCGTGGCCGCTCAGATTTATAAAATTCCGATTTATAGCATAGGATTATGCCTGCAACCGCGGCAAATGACAGCTGAAATCCGACATCAAATAACCATAAAGGATATATGGCCAGAATAATCAGCGCCGCCGCACAAGCCAGATTGACCGGTTCTGCCCGTCGCCTCCATAGAAATGCCAAAATGGCCAGGGTTGCCATTATAACCGCACGCACTACTGAAGGCTCATTATTAGCTAAGAAACTGAACATAATCAATACGGGGATACTGCCCAGAAGCTTCCAACGTCTCGAAATAGAGAGAGGAATCATCAACGAAAAATATATGCCCGCAATTAGCGCTACATTTGAACCTGAAACGGCGAGAAGATGCATAGTTCCCGTTGCCGTGAATGCCTCCCTGATTTCTGGCAAGAGGCCCCTTTTCTCACCAAGAAGAAACCCTGCCAGAAGCGCTCCATTGCCGGGAGTAGGCAATTCAGAAAATACCTTCAGTAAATACCTGCGAACAGGAATCACTGTTCCTGAAATGAAATTGGCAGATTCGGCGGCGCTTATCAACTGGATACTGTAATCCCCACTTATGGAAACATAAGCATAAACCCCCTTCAAACCCAAATATTCACGATAGTCGAAGAGATTGGGATTGCCCGGGCGGGGCGGCTTATTGAGATATCCGTAAATTGAAACATAATCACCATATTGAAACCTTTCAGTTGCCGGCTTAATTCTCACCAGCGCTTTCCCACACACCGGCAACGAGGTATCATTCACCCGCAGGCTGTCAGTTTGAATAGTTAAGTATGTATGAGTATCACGGATATCGGGGTCTTGAGCAATTTTGCCGTTAATATGAACTTTCTGATTAAGAGATGTGAATTTCGAAATGTGATTGGATGGTTTCTGGTCCGTTAGAAGCTGGGTCCTAAAAAAGCCTGTTGCTATTAATAGAATCGCGGTCGAAATCGTCAATAGTCTCGCTTTGTCCAGATAGAGAGAAAATCCGCAAACCACCAATGACCCTGCAAAAACCAGGAGAGGAATCTCAGGTGGAGTGGTGACATAATATGCCACCAAAATACCGGCAGTCAAAAATGACAAAGCTTTGGCTGCCGGAAATCTCATAGAATGCGGGATTTTATTTTAGGGTCGATTTGAATCTACGGTGGGCCCAGAACCAATGGTCGGGATATTGCCTAATGTAGCTCTCCAGAACATCGGTATATTTCTGAGTGAGGACCTTAATATCATCATCTTTATTGCCGGAAGGTTTGATGACGATCGGTTTTTCGCAGATCATCCGATGGTAGGGACCTTTCTCCCTGATGATAAAAGCCATTGCAATTGGCTTTTTCTCCTTGAGAGCAAAAGCGGCGGGGCCTTTTGGCGTGGAGGCCGGCAACCCAAACAAATAAATTATCACTCCATCCTTGCCAGCATCCTGATCAGAAAGCATCGCCACCATCTTGCCCCTTCTTACTGATGCCAGAACACCACGAGCGGCCATCCCCATCTCGATCGTGCCAATTCCCATCAGATGGCGATTCCTATTCATTAAATTGTTGACCAATAGATTATGCTGCTCGCCAACTAAGAAATCGATATAAGCAGGCCAGGAATTGCTCAGGATCGCACCAGCCACCTCCCAGCTTCCGAAATGACCGGTAACCCCGATGCAACCCTTGCCTTCACCAATCAGTTTATCGAATCTCTCCCGGTTCTCGACTCTGACATATCGCGAAATGCGTCCGTCTCTTAGCTTCGTTATCAAAGCATATTCCAGCATGGAACGCCCGAAATTCTTATAGGATTCCAGTCCGATTTTCTCGAGGTCCTTGATGCCATATTTATCCGGAAAACATCGGCGCAAATTTTCGAGGGCAACATCCTTTCTAATCCCCAGGACGCTCCATCCCACCATTCCCAGAAACGAACCGAAAGCGACGCCAAGGCGATACGGAAGAATCTTCAGCACCGAGAGGATCAGAAGAATGGGGATATATTCTACATAATGTTTAAGTCGATGTCGGGCCATGATCAATGGAATCGATATTCTCTATCTGCTCCCATTCCTCTTTTATTCTTCTCATCTGGCGGCGTTTCAGGACATAAATAATAATGAAGAATGATACCATCGCCGACCATAACACAGGCCAATCTCCAAACCAAAATATGAAGAAATATCGCTTTTTCAAATACCTTTTGAAATCAGCTTCCCATAAGCCCAAATCCCATCCAGTAGCATCATAAAATGCCGTTGGAAAGCTCCGGCCTGACCGCATGCCTTCAAAGAGCTCTCCCAGCCCCGCTCGTCCAAATTTATCAATATAATACCTTACGGCCAAGAATGACATTGAATAGGACAGGTCTGCCTTGGATTGTGAAAAATTATTTACGCTCTCGAGCTCACGCAATAAAGGCAATTTGGAAAAAGCGGCGGCTCGGGCTACGGTTATGTCGCGGCCAATTCGCCATTCTCCCGAAAAGAGCATCGCACACCCTTCATGGAACCATCGCGGCCATCTGCAATTCGGGCAACAGCTTTGCAGATAAAGATGCGCCAATTCATGACGCATGACTTCACCCATTTCCTGCCCATAATTAAAATAGTCTGGATTCTTTATTACTATTCTCATCGCCGAAGGATCTGCGGCTCCGATCCCCCAATCGGGCAAATGCCCGGCCGTAAGCTGATGAAACTCGTCATTGGTATTGGCAATATCCACTTCAATGGTTTCCGGCAAACAACTGCTAAAAATCTCTCCCCCAGAAACAGCGACATCATCAGCCCATTTCATCGTTTTGCCGATTATCTTTTTCTCGCCGATGTTGCCCGTAATCGTGATGGCGGAACACATCCGACACCCGAAAAGACCCAACCACATCCAACCGCAAATCAAAAGGCAATGCCAAAACCTATAGCTCGTAGGAGTCCCCAACTTCCAAGATCTTGCCGCCAATGGCGCCCGGCAAACGAGAAAGAAATGCCTGCGGATTCTGGGCAATCAGGTCGAAAGTATTATAATGCATCGGGATTACCATTTTGGGAGATAATAATTCCGCGGCCTTTAGCGCCTCCCTTGGCCCCATAGTAAAATTATCGCCGATAGGCAATAAGGCCAAATCCAATGGATACAACTCACCAATTAACTTCATGTCATAAAATAGCCCGGTATCGCCCGCATGATAAACATTCTTGCCCTCCATCCTAATCACGAATCCGCAAGGGTTTCCGAGATAAATAATTGTATCTCCATCAACCCAACCTGAACCATGGTGAGCAATCGTCAAGGTGACTCGACCAAAAGGGAAATCATGACTGCCCCCGATATGCATCGGGTGAACACTAGCGCCCTTACTTTGGCAAAACATTGCCAATTCAAACGGAGCTATTAATTGGGCTTTATTCGCTTTGGCGATTTCAATCCCGTCCCCGAGATGATCCGAATGACCATGAGTCAAGAGCACTGCATCGACTTTCATTTCATCGGGCTTGGCCTTTGCTTTGGGGTTACCCTTCAGAAAAGGGTCAATGATAATATTGCTCTTGCCGTCGGTGATCGTGAAGCAGGAATGCCCCTGGAAAGTTACTCTCAACATTATCATCTCCTTCCAAAATGCGTATTATCTTAATGGTAATTTAGCACCTCCGCCCAAATGAAGTCAACAAAAACGGATAGAGATATCTTCCGAGGAATTCTTGGATAGGATTAGCTCAGGATAAGACGAAGATATTATTCTGGACGATTCATTCGGCTACGTCGATAATTCCGCCGCCCAGAACCCGGCCAGCCCTATAGAAAACGGCGGACTGACCTGGTGTAATCGCCCGCTGAGGTTCTTTAAAGGCCACATGCATTGAGTTGTCTTTCCGCAGTTCGCAAGATGCTGGGGCCGCTAAATGCCGATACCTTATTTTCACCTCAAATATCTGCTCATAATGCTGGAGAGGCTTTTCCGCCAGCCAGTTTAATCGACTTACAATGCACGTCCTTGAAAGCAACCCATCCTTCTCGCTAACGACTACCTCATTGCGATCATTATGGAACGATTTCACATATAGCGGGACTGTATGCCCGATCCCCAACCATTTGCGTTGCCCGATAGTATAGAAAGGAATTCCACGATGCTTGCCAAGCACTGTACCGTCCCGGTTGACTATATAACCTTCAGGGATTGCGATTCCGGATTTTTCTGCGGATTCTTTTATGAATCGGGGAAGATTATTATCGGGGACAAAGCAAATTTCCTGGCTTTCCGGCTTGTCGGAAAAACCAAAACCTTCATCGCGGAGCAGTTGTCTTATCTCACCTTTCACCATGGTCCCAATCGGCAGAATGGTTCTCGATAGTAATTGGCGCTGAATACCCCACAGAGCATAGGACTGGTCTTTGGCTTCATCATGGCCTTTCAACAGCGCATATTCACCATCATTGAGTCTGTCAATTCTGGCATAATGCCCGGTTGAAATAAATTTTATATCCAATTGATCGGCAAGCTTCACTAATTCCCCCCATTTCAGATATGAATTGCAGCGAATGCAGGGATTCGGGGTTCTTCCGGATAAGTATTCTCCTACCAAGTTGTCAATAACATCACGTTTGAATTCGGAAGCATAGTTAATAGTGTAATGAGGGGCTCCCAACTTTCTACAAACATACTTGGCATCGCGCGCCGATTCGGCGCCACAACACGATTTGGTCGAATCTGCATTTGCAAGGGCGCTTGAATCCCATAGCTTCATCGTAACACCTACCACCTCGTACCCCGACCGATGAAGCAATATGGCCGCCGCAGAACTGTCCACTCCCCCTGACATAGCAACCAAAACTCTTTTCTTTTTTTCTACACTTTGAGTGCTTGAATGCATAAAACTTCCGGTAGGCAACGTTATTGGCGATGGATGACCCTATTTGATTCCGCCCTCTGGTTCCGGTCGGCAAAATAAATGCCGAGGTGCCTCCCTCGTCAAAGCCGCTTGGGCGGACTGAATTATTGGCCTTAATTCACCAATCAGTTGTGGCTGACAACAGGTGATATTTTCCGCAAACGTTCCACAATAGGAGGAATTTGCTCTAAAGCATAATCAATATCCTCATCGGTCGTGAACTTGCCGAATGATATCCTCAATGAACCCCTAGCAATCCAGGGTTCTACCCCCATTGCTCTTAAAACATGGGACGGTTCGGTCGATCCCGAAGTGCATGCGGACCCGGAAGCCACAGCTATTCCCGCAAGATCAAGACTGAGAATGATCGCCTCTCCTTCGATGCCTTTGAAAGTAATATTCAGTGTATTTTGCAGCCGCCCTTCGTCCAGCGGGCCATTGAGAACGACATTGGGAATAATTTCGTTTAAAGCATTCCAAAATCTTGAAGAAAACTTCCGGTAACGCTCCAGCTCCGATGCTATCATTCCACAACTCAATTCCAATGCCTTAGTCAAGCCAATTATGCCGGCCACGTTTTCCGTTCCGGCGCGCATCGCCCCCTCGTGCTTTCCGCCATACATACGAGGCTGAACTCTGGTGCCTTTCCTGATGAAGATCAGGCCGCTCCCTTTGGGTCCATTGATTTTATGCGCAGAAGCGGAAAGCATATCAACCCCCAGTCCATCCACACTGAGGCCAACTTTGCCGGCGGATTGCACGGCGTCTGTATGAAAATAGGCGCCGGCGGCCTTGGCGATGGCGGCCAATCCCGGTATATCTTGAATCACACCGGTCTCATTATTAATATGCATTATTGATACCAGGATCGTTCCCTTCCGAATCGCTCTCTTCAAATCATCAGGATCCACGAAACCGTAGCTGTCAACCGGAAGATATGTAACCTCGAATCCATTATTCCCAAGATATTGACAGGAGGCCAGAATGGCATGATGCTCGATTGAGGAAGTTATGATATGATTTCCACGCCCGACATTTGCCAGGGCGGTCCCAATGATCGCCATATTATCGGATTCAGTCCCGCCTGAGGTAAAATAAATCTCAGATGGGCTGCACCCCAGCAACTTCGCCACCGATTCCCGAGCATCAACCAAGCTCCCCCAGACCTCCCGGCCGAAATTATGGATGCTTGATGGATTCCCGTAGAGCTCCGTATAGTACGGAAGCATCGCATCTAAAACTTTGGGATGCAACGGAGTAGTAGCATTATTATCAAGATATACTTTCCTCATACTTATTGACCGCCTTGCGTTTTTCCATTTCCTTTGAATCTTTCACTAATTGCCCGATCGAAATGCCCTCAAGCAAAACATCAATCTTGCCTTCGAGAGTTTTCCACATTATCCTGGCTACACAATCGTCTAATCCAATGCAGGCCGGACGCTTCGATGGCGGCTCATCGCACTTGGAAAGACGAATAGGCCCCTCCATAGTCTTAATAATAGAACCCACAGTAATTTCGTCAGGGATTCGGCCAAGATGATAACCACCGTTGACTCCTCTGACCGATTGAACCATTCCGACTCTCTTTAGGCGATTAAAGATCTGCTCCAAATAGGAAATTGGGAGATTCTGACGCTCGCTGATTGCCCTTAATGATACTGGAGTTCCATTATCTGACAACGCAATGTCAAGCAAAGCCCTCACGGCGTAACGGCCTCTGGTAGATATGTACATATTTTCACCTCTCTCTTAGTGTTTCTTAAATCAATATAAAATAATATACTCGACACTATGTGTCAAGAATGTTTATCTGATATATTCCTGTTTTTTATTAAATAAATTAACCGTAACTTTTCAATAGGGGAAATATGCTGGGATCATAATCAATAATTACCCCGTATGCCCCGGCAGAAAATACCAGATTGGCATTTAATGAATTAATACCGCCATAGGCATATTGCGGCAATTGTATGCTTTTATTGATTGCTCTAACCAATTCACAGCCTACAGGCATTCCATTATCAATTGACATAGAGGCTCTAAAAACTGGACCAGGGCAGATATAATCAAAACCATTATCTTTGACAGCCTCTGCTTGCCTGTAATTGGCCACCTCCAAGCCGATAATTTTATACTGGCCAAGTCTTTTTCGAATCACATCGATTTCATAATTCAAAGCCTTCAAATGAAGGCCATCGGCATTTGATTGAACCGCAATTTCCAAATCACCGCAAACAATAAATGTAATCCCATTCGCCTTACAAAATTGGCTGATTTCGAGCGCTCTTGTGCGGCAGACGGATTTTTTATTCGAATAGAATATAATTTGAAAGACGCCATCCCCTATTGATTCCAGATGCTCCATTATCAGGCTCTCCTCCGAATTCTCGGAATTGATGGCCAAACCATAATGTTTATCTGTGAGAAGAGGATGTAAAATCAGCGGATTCTGCATGCTTTGATAAAATCTCCGATTAGCAATTTGGTTGACCGGGCCTCGGGCATGGCCTCTGGATGCCACTGCACTCCCAATAAATAATTGTTTCCGGTATAGTCAATGCCCTCGATAATGCCATCTTCAGTTCGGGAAATTATTTCAAGCCCGCTACCTATTTTATCGACCGCTTGGTGATGGGAAGTATTGACTGAAATGACCGATTCGCCCATAACTTTTGAGAGACTTGACCGGAGGGCAATCATGATGTTATGAAAGCGGCCATAGTCGCTAGTTTCAGTATTGAGATGATTCATAGTTTCCGTGCCCAGAGCCGCGATATCTTGATGCAATGTTCCACCCATCGCCACATTTATCACTTGCATCCCGCGACAAACTCCCAAGAGAGGTATATGCTTCCGCAAAGCCATTTTGACCAGGTGAATCTCAAATGCATCCCGAAGCGGCGAGGAAGGTCCACAGCCGGGCTCGCGCCGGCAACCATAAAATGATGGTTCAACATCCTCACCCCCGCTCAGCAGGAAACCATCTAGGAACTCCAGTTCCGCCGCAACCTCACTATCATTGGAAACCGATGACAGGTATATAGGATAGCCACCATTGTCAAAAATAACATTCGCCCAGCGCAAATGGTTATACTCGAATGCCTGCGCCGTAGGGTATTTGCGTTTGGCAGATGGATTTTCGCATCTAAGAGTAATCCCTATCAATGGTTTTTTCATAGATCCTTCTCCGGGTTTAGAAAATATAGAGTATGCTGAAATGATACTTGCTGCCGGGTTTATCACCGGCGCGAATCACGCGCAGGGCATAATCAAATCGGATTGGGCCTATGGGAGTGAAGAATTGGATGCCAGTGCCTGCAGTCAGCCTTAAATCCTTAACTTGGAATTCTTCAGGGCTGTTCCAGAGATTGCCCACATCAACAAATGCCGTAACGCCGAACCTCCAGAATAACGGGCGACGGATTTCGAAATTGGCAAGCAACGAAAACTTGCCGCCCTTCGGCGTTCCCCACAGGGAAGTATCAGCATCGGTCACCGTGAATTTTGGGCCCAGATCATTCTCTTTATATCCTCTAACACTGTTCGCCCCCCCAAGAAATAGAAGATCTTCGATCGGGATAATCCTCCTGGATCCAAACTCCTTCAGCCAATTCAATTGGAGCCGACTGGCAAATACATTCTTGCTCCTGAAAACCTGGTATCTATTCCAATCAATCCCGAATTTCAGGAAGTCAACATCGCCCCCTTGAATCCCACCGACATACTCAAAAGCGAGTTGAGTCAGGTAGCCTGAAGTTGGAATCAGGAGATTATCTCTCCTATCTTTTCTGATGCTCGAAATGAATTTCCGACGCAATTTTATCTTCTCGCTCTCCCTGAAAGAAGCCTGTTGTTCAGCGGGTATATCGTGGATGTTGATCGATTCGAAGTCTTCAGTGAAGCGCAAGTCAGTGTATCGATCCAATTCCCGCGTCAATGTAAATGACGCCGCATATTTATCATAAGAATAACTCTGAGTTGCGCTTTGAGTTTTGGGTTCATAAGTAAGCTGAATTTCAAGGGGCATACGAACAAAAAATGTCCACGGCTCAAGATAGGTCAAGGCAAAGGAATTCTTGAAGTTCTTGAATTGATCCTGCCTGGTGGATATCGCAAAGGAGGAGACCACTTTGGCGCTGGCCCTACGGCCTGTGCCGAATAGGTTTCGATTGCCATATTCGGCGGATGTATCGAGAGTAAAGTCTCTCTGGTGATCCTGGCCTGCGCCTCCGCGCACATTAAGATAATTGGATTTCCTTTCGGTCAATCTAATTTCAATATCAGGAGGAGAGTGAGTGTCGGTAAAATACTGGGGATTTGCCGACACATAGCTGAATAATCCGGAGGAATATAACCGTCTTTGACTATCAAGTATCTTTTCCTTATTAAAGCTGTCTCCTTCGTGAAAGAGAAGCTCCCTTTTCACTACATTTTCTTTGGTATTGTTTAACCCGCTAATGGCGATATTGCCGAAACTTGTCTTGGGCCCCGAGATTATTTTTATCATAACATCGGCGGTCCTTCGGTCTGTGGATATCTGCGCTGAACTCTTGATTTCGCAATATGCATAGCCATTGGCGGCAAAGAGGTCTTTTAGCTCATAAGCCGCTTCCGCAATTTGCATGTGGTTGTAGGGTTTGCCTGCTTTTATTTTCTTGAGTCTGCCCATAACCTTGCTGTCGAGTCCCTGCAGTTCGCCGCTAAACTGAACTTTTCCGATCAATGTTTGAAGACCCTCATTTATCTCGATAATGACTTCAACCCTCTTGGAGTCTCCCCTCGGCTTGACTGCAATTCGACTTCCGCCATCGAGAAATCCATTGACGTGATACAATGAATCTATCAACGCTTCTTGATATTGCAGGACCCTCTCCGTCAGCAGTTTTTTCTTCTTGATCACATTATACCAGTGATTCTGGCTCAACGTCAGTTGGCTTTTAATCTTCTTGTCATCCAACCGATCATTCCCTCTCACTGTGATTTCATCAATCACAACTGGTTCGGGTTTTGAGGGCGCTCTCAGCATCTGTGCAGAAACATAACTCCCGCTCCACATGCAAATCATCGAGATAAGAATTAAGATTCTGCAGACTAGCATCATTTAAACTCGATATTGAAATTCAAGTCGAGATGGTACAGATTACTTGCGTCGGATTTTGCCTCCAGCGAAAAATTCCGATTCAAACGATATTCGGCCGCGATCTCCTGTCCACTGGTGTGAGAAAGCGTCCTCGAGTATTTTAGGTAAACACTCGGTGAAATATATTTCCCCACTGTCACCCGGGTTTGTCCAAGGTTTAATTTGCCTGCGGCGGATGGTTGAATTTCCAAGGTCTCGACCCCTATGGATCTGGCTGCCTGCGATTTAATTTGTTGGCCTATCAGATCGCCGAATAAACCCCGCGCGCGATTTGTCAGCGATTTATCCGGACTGCTGGTTTCGCTTCCGGCGGAGCTGAAACTTCTGTGGAAAGTTAGGTATTCCAGAATCTCCTGTTGAGAAGCGCCTTCGGATGATGATAATTTAAGCACAGGTTCAGATAATTTACCACTTACTCCCAAATAGATGATTCTTTCCCCGGTAACTTCCCCTTGCTCATTGCTCTGGCTGATCCGTGTCGAGGCTTCAATATTCAGTTCAGGATCAATTGAGCTGATGGAAACATACTCGGGATCATTAAATATAATCTGTCCCTCATCGATTCTAAAATCCATCAGCGGCGGGAGGTAATAACGTCCTCTAATAGTGCCAATTTCCCCCTGCAATCGATACAACCCCTTATCCCTGGAAATATTAACAATGCCTTCAAATTCCGCATCCATATCGGGGTTGATAACCCAGATATTATTATCAGCAGTCAGATTTAAGTCCAGATTCCATAAATCCTCTTCCGTCTCATGCTGCCTTCCTGCCAATCCAGCATTTTCCTCAGAGGAGGCGAAAGGTTCCCGGTAGATCGCTTGAATAACTTCAATGTCTCCCATCACCGTGGGGATAATATTACCCTGAATAGTCGCCTTAGCATTAATGATCGCGGATACATCATATACTTCATGCATAATGGGGATATCTGTCCCCTCCAAAGACAGATTATATCCAAAATTATCAAGGGAATGCACATCGATATCACCAGTCACCAGAATCTTCCCTTCCTGCTGCCTAGCCGGGAAAAGGCTTCTCCAGAACTTCCTGAGAGTACTTTCACCTTGTGACTTCTTTAATTCAAACTTACCGCGCGCATATTCCAGTGAAATTATTTTATCATGAAGGTTGACCGCCGCGGTGATATCGTAAATTGGTTCAATCAAATCCCGAATTTTAAGCGTCCCTTCCGAGATATTGAGCTTTCCGCTGAAAGTAGGTCTATGGATAGTATTATTTATAACAAAGCCCGCATCGAATTTGCCATAGAGATACTCAAATTGGGGAATAAAAGTGCTGAGGATATTCAGTTGCTCCCCTTTCGCCTTGATGTCCACGAAAAAGGCGCTATCTGGAAGACGGTCCTCCACCTGCTCGAACGACAGATCCAATGGCAAATAACCTGCCGCCTCGAAATTATCAAGCGAATCTTTAAGCTGGACGGAGGACGCAGTTAATCTCTTATGATCATAATTGAACTTCGCCATCAAATTACCAAGACTATAAAAATTGTAGCCCAAATCACTGACCCTCACTTCGCTTTCTATTATAGGAGAAACGAAATTCCCCTTTACTTTCGCATCCACAAATAATTTTCCATCCCAGCGATTTTCCTTATCGATCAGGGCCGCATAAGGCGAGATATCCAAATCCTTTATCTTAAGCGCCAGATCCATATTATTTTCATAATCAATTGCGCCCACCATTTGCATTTCGCCCCCCATCGTGTGAAGATTAAATTGTGGAAATCCCACATCTTTTTCCCCGAGCAGAAGCACTATCTCCCCAGAATTAGTGATCTTATTGCCCAGAACATTCAAAATCACGGAATCAATCTCCAGTTCCCCGGGAGCAAGGGTGCCATCATATTTGCCTGTCAACCAAACATTCCCCGCTTCGAATTTAATCTTCAACGAATCAATGAAAGTATAGTCGCCGGCCACCAATGTAAATCCGTTAACCGAATTAATTGGAAAAGAATAAATATCTCCGCCTGTCCAACCGAATTTCACTTCACCTTCAGGATGGGAGACGAAGCTTTTTAATGCCAGGACAGCCTCAAGGGATGGCGTATATATTCCATAAATGTGGCACGAATCGGAATTGAAGGTGCCATAAAGATTGAAGTCTAAAATCGAACCATCGGTGGCGAAAATCGCCTCTCCTCTGCCGCCAATATCAGTTAAGAAAATCTGTCCATCGAAATCGTCCAGATCACCAAATCGGGCATCACCTTTAATCTTAACGTCACCCTTATATTCCAACCTGCCCCCGAAAGCCGCATCGGTATGCTTATAGCCTGCTTGAAATCCATCCGCGAAATTTATGTCCTTGGTAGTAACGGCAAACTTACCGGCGGCTCTATCGAATCTATAAGTCTCGATTCTGGTCCGGCCCAGATTGACATCGAAATTCATCAATAAATTTGCCGAAGTTAGGCCTTGTCCATTGAGAACCACTCTCCCATTGAAATCAGTGTCCAATGAATTGAAGATTACATTTTGAAGGTTTAGATTCTTGGCAAGAAGATTAGCATGATATTTCTCCGGCTTTTCACTCAAGTCCAGCCAACCTGCACCGGAGATGTCTGCCTTGAATATTTTTCCGGAGATATTCGAAAATGAAATCCTTTTGTCCTGGAATTGAAAGTCAGTGCTGACATCCTCCATCAAGCGATCATAGAACTGGCCGTCCAATTGGGCTTGACCGCTGATGATTGCCCCTTCTCCAGAACCTGACACCCGGTATTTCAGATTACCATTCAACTTGACTTTTGCCAACCGATTAAGCTCCTCGAATGAAAAATTGTCCCCCGCCAGGTTGAAACTGTACTGGAGGGTATCACCAGTTCGCAGGATAATATTTCCATTTATGTCAGATTCCCCGGTTGCCGCAATGAGATTAAAGACCTCAATCTTACCCGGCGTTAACGTCACTTCCGACTGCAATGACGTCAAAACAAAATCCTTCAGTGGATATTTAAGATCTGCTTCATTTATGATAATCTCCATCAAATCCGGAGGAATCCGTTCAATTTCGCCCTTTATATTAATTCCCTCCAGGCTATTTTCAGGAGTGAATAGTTCGACCCTTCCGTCGAGGACCTTCACCTGTTTGGCGCCAAAAATCAGTCCCGGCAGGAATTGCGATTCATTTTTCTCTTTTGCTGTATCCCCTTTCGGAGGCAGAAACAGCTTCCCATCCGCCCCTCGGCGCAGATAAACAACCGGATTATCAATCAGCAGGGAATCCAGAATAAACCTGCCACTCAAGAAACTAGTCAAGGAATAATCCGCGACTATCGATTCGATTTTAGCTAATCGCGTGGAATCTCCGCTGGGGGGGGTATAATCAACATAAATTTCGTGAAGCTCAAGCCTTCTCCACCATTCACGATTGATTTTGCCAATATGAACTCTCAAGCCAGATTCAGGCGAGATAAGCGTGCGAAGCAAATCGTTGGCCTGCTTTTCGGGGATATTAGTCGCTCTTAGGATCAATATTCCCAACCCAAGCAATAGAATGATACTAAGCGAGAATAAAAGCGATATTTTATGTCGTATTTTCATCGCAGTTTCGATAGCATAATATCACAATAGAAAAATACGGTCAAGCCAAAATGCCCATCATACCAAAATGGTCACGAATTGAATCCATTACTCCAGTCATTCCATCATTTATCGCATAGGTTAAGGCCGCACTGGCAGTTAAATTGCATTATTAACTCTCACACAACGAGATTGCTTTCGCAGTTGAATCGGAATCCACCCATATTCCCACAAAATTAATTATATCTATGATTTCCGCATGAACAGCACCCGCATTCAATGCTCCTCTGATATGGGAGGCAAGCTGATTCGGAACTCCTTCCGGGACCAGGGCCGCCACGGTCACCAACTCACGTTCTTTCGCTGTCAGTCCGGGCCGCGACAACACTTTACCATATCCTTCCTGGATCATCCACAAGGTCAATTCCGGCGAAATAGCGCTCATTACCTCCATAAGCCTGGAGTATTTCTGTCCATAGATTATCCTGCAAAGTTTATGGCCATCAGCTTCAAAATTTCGCGGAGAATCATCTCGGGGCAATACGAGGCCGATATCATATCGCTTGAAAATGCCTGCAAGATGCCTTAACCCTTCGATGGATCTGGGAAATCCGAGGAAAAGATAGCATTGTAATATTCCTTCGTATATCCCTTCGGGCGGGAATTCCAAAGCAATGGCAAGCTCGATCATGGCCTTGAAAAGAACGTATTCCTTCAAGGCTAACGTTGAAGCGGCACCGCAGAGACTCTTTAGGCCGGGATTGTATTTACCCTCAAATAGGCCGGCTTTTATTTCATCCCTTCTTTGCGGTGCAAGATGATTCCAGTTCTGGAGATGGTGAAAATCTTTCATAAACCTCTCTGCTTAAGACGCTGAACTGCTCATGCCGTGCATCCACATAACGGCCAAATTGAAGTGGTAAAGCCGGTCGTAATCCTCATACCGATAATGAATAATATAAGCTGCTTAAGATGGCAAGCCTTACGCCGACAATATAATAAGAATCGGAATATAGACTCAAGGAGGCTTAATATGCTTTGGTGGTGCGCTTTCCTATTTTTGCTCGGGATATTGGCATTTATGGATACCTTATATAATTATGGGGAAATATTCAGGCGGATCAATTCGGTAATTTTCATGATGACCTCGCTGGGATTATTGATGAGAGTCAGCATGAAAATGAAAGTAAGAACCATCGAAAATTATATAGAAAAAATTCAGCGCCTGGAAAACGAAGTTTCTATGCTTAGGGCTCCTCACCAGGCTTTTTCAAAGAGCACGAAGATTCAAAAAATAAACGAATCCTGAGGCCTCATCCACAATTGTCGCCTCAACACCAAGGGTATCGATTCGGATTTTCAAATATTTCCGGAAGTATTCTTTAGTCCTTCACGGGCACGATCTATTATCAGGGCATTGGGGTATTTTTCGAGGATATCTCGATATATGCTCATTGCTTTGTCTTTTTCCCCAAGATTGTTCTTGTAGAGATCAGCCAGGTCAAGCAACACATAGGGAGTATAATATGAACCGGGGAATTTCGTATCAAACGAGAGCATCATTTCAGCCGCCCGCTTATAATCATCGACGCTTATCGTAATCTTGATTATCTTTAGATATGCCGCCTGCCTTAATGTTTGGTTTCCGGAGGAATCGATCAATGCCCCGAAGGTCGATTTTGCCGCCTGGTAATCGCCGATATCACGTTTGAAATCAGCTTCTGCGAATCGGAGCAACGAAAGAGAGTCAGTTTTCGCCTGGTTAATGAGATCTATCAGAATCAGGCAGTCATTGGCGTAACGGCCAGATGGGAAATCAAATATATACCTCATTCCTTTCAATGCCGCGGCGTCATAACTCCCCCTGTAAAATTCAACCTGCGCCATTTTATAGACCACATCTCCTTCAATTTCCAACCTTTCGGAATACTTAATGTTGGCATAGGCATTGATAGCGCCTTCAAAATCAGAATGATACAACCTGATATCTCCCAGCCGCATCTGGGCGCTTATCGCCGGCAAGCTTTGAGGGAAAAGTGTGACGATCTGATTGAAATTATCCACAGCCTCGGGGAATTGATGATTTTTGAAAGCAATTTCCCCAAGCCGCATATATGAATCTGTCTTAATGGTGATTTCAGGACAATCCTTTATTATCTCCTGATATCCCGTCTTCGCTTTCTCGATTTCGCCTTTATTCTCATTGGCGCCCGCAATAACACTCCGGCATTTCCAGTAGAACTGGGACGACTTTCCATAAGTGGTCACGATATATTGGGCGCCCTCAATTGCCAGATCATACTGCCTATCTTGAATACAATCTGCCAGGAATGGCATCATACTCCATCCCTTGCGCTCCGTCCCCTTGTCATATTCGATATAAGTATTAAGCGCCTTCCGATGATTGCCAGCCAGACTATATGTATTGGCAAGAATCAACAATTTTTCGCCGCTTTCAGGATATTTCATCGCCGATTTCTCAAGCGCGTTTACTATCTCATCCGCTTGACCGGTACTCTCAATCAATGCTTTTATTCTCGCATTTGCGGTTGCACTCCCACTGGGAGTATTAATGCCGAGAAGCAGATACTCGGTGGCCGCATCACCATAGCGCCCTAATGCCTCATAAATGTTAGACAACTCCATAGTGAATTCGAAGGGTCGTTGCAGATTCTGACGACCATTGAGATAGACATCGATCGCTTCCTGTAAAATCCCATTCCGCATAAATTCTCCAGCCACATCATTATACTTAGCTGGCGTCTCCGGCAAATCCTTGATGGCCCTGTAAAGCACTTCCTTCCCTTTTTGATCCTGATTATTGAGGAAATGAGATCTTGCCTGGATTAAATAACCCCTTGAGGAATCAGGGAAATCGGTCCGATATTCCTGCACAAATTCCTCCAGGAGTTCATATCTTTTGGCATTTTGCATCGCCTGGACCAAAAGATCAACGGTTCTCTGATGGTTGGTGTGTTTCCGATTCTCATATAACGCCATGAGGAAATCTATAGCCTGCTCATTTTGTCCCCTATCAATCAATTGACGGGCATGACCCAATTCCTTGTCGTCAAAAACCGGAGGCTCCCATTTGAATTGGGAAAGACCGGACTGCGCCAGTGAGAATATCAAAGCAATAATTAGAACAATCTTACTTCCAATACTTATCATTTTTCTCCTGCAAAGTGAACCGCGCTTCAGCCCATGCGGTGTCCAGATGGTTCAATCAATTTTGCCGCCCTGATTGGAGAGTTTTTCAGTAAGAGCATTGATATAGGCTCTGATCATATTCCTGTATTCCTGGGGATAATTTTCGTTCAAAGCTTCCTGAAGCCGCTTAAGCTGTCCGTGAAGGTCGGATTCCATATTAGAGAGACTCTGGGGCCCGGCACGGAAGATATCATCACCGGCTTCCGCCTTGCGTTCTTCTTTGAATCCCTGAGTCCGCAACGATTTTTGAGCATCCAAGAGGCGTGTAAGGATCTTTTCCTGCCGCATAAGGGTATTGCGATTTACTTGGCCTCGTTCAAATTCATCGACAACGTCTTTCATTTCGTCACCGAGGTCATCAAGTCTCCCTAACTTGCCCGTTGTTCCTTCTTCACCTGCCTGAAGCATTTCCCTCAAGCCCTGGCGGATTGCTTCTTGTTCTGCCGCCATTCGCGCCAGTGTCTCCTGCTGGCTGGAGCCATGACGAAGCTGCTGGGCCAAAGCGGAAGATTGCGCATTTAGGCCTTGTTGTTGCTGGGCCAATTGTGAGAGTTGAGGTGATGATGAATTACCTGGTGTTGGACAGGCGCTGCCTCCGCAGGAACTCGCGGCATTTTGCTTCAGCAGTTGCAGTAACTTGAATCCGACCTTATTAAGCTGTTTTAATGCAAAGGATTGGGGTACGGAAGCGTTCTTATTCCTTAGCTCCAGATTTCCGGTGGCCTCCTGCATTTTGCCTACGGCTATGGCCATATCGGCGCTCATTGACGGATCCACCCTTGGCTCAATCTGATAAATGCTGTCAAGGTCAGCCCGCACCTTTAATGTTTTTTGGCTAAGTTCCTGCTGTGGCGGAGCAATCCCCCGAATCGAGCTATCACGAGGCGCCAATTCCGCCAATCTATCAATCAGCTCTTCCTGATTTTGCGATAGATAAATTACATCATTAAAGGCCTTTCTCGCCAGGCGGCCCACTTCGCTGTTTTGGCCGGATCTCATTTGCATCATCATTGATTCCATATTGGAAACCATCTCAGCAAGTTTCTGACTAGCACTCTTACATTGATTCGAACTTTCTCCCTTTTTGCCTCCCTTCATACTTTTCGACGCCTGTTGCATATCTTCTTTAAGGCCGGAACTGTCTGCCTGCTTCTTCAACGATTGCAGATCCTGCTCGGGCATAACCGGAGTTTCCTCATTGTATTCCTTCATTTTGTCAAGACCCTTATTAAAAGCGTCCAATTCCTTTGATACTTCGTCCTGACGCTCTGCCAGCCGAGAGAGTTCCGATTCATTGGCGGGTGGAACGTTTTCCTCAAGTTTTTCCTGCTCGGTTTTCATTTTATTGGCAAGCTCTTTTAGCTGATCAAATTTCTGCTCGGCACGAAGACGTTTGAGCATCTCCAACGTCTTCTCCAACCTCTCCAGATATTCTTCCTGAGAGAATTGCAGATTTTCAAGGGCTTTCTGCAATTGATTTTGGTCGATATTTTTCATAGCCTCTTGAAGCTTCTCTATGGCTTGCATCAACTCCGGCGAATTAATTTCCTTCAAAAGGTCCGCTATCCTCTGGGCCTTGTCCACTATCTCCATCGTGTTCAATTGGTTCTGTCGGGCCGATTCCAGATTTTTGTCCACGCTTTCCTGCAGTTTTTCAAGAGCATCTGAAATCTGTTTCTGCTTATCGACCGCCTCTTGAAGACGCCGATTCTTCTCCCAATCGGTTTTTTGCATGCGCATCGTCTCTCGCCTCAGCTCCGATATCTCCTGGTTCAGCTTCTCCTGATTTGAAATGGCCTCTTCGAGATCGCTCTTATTCTCCTCGCGACGGGAATCAAAATCAGCCAGGACTTGCTCTACAGATGGGAATCTCAAGCTATAATGCTTGCTTTCCGCCATTTTGGGCCCCGAATAACTATCATTATCTGCCACAACAGCAAAATAATTCACACCATCACCAGGTATCAATCCCAATGCTTCCAGGTTCCAATGAAATTCCACAGTCAGATCAGTTCCGTAATTAGCCTTTAGAGGGATATCAACTGAAACCGGCTTCTGCTCAATCCCGGAGGTAGTTACCTGATAGACTAATTTCAAGGTGCTGAACCCATAATCGTCCCGAGCCCTGATTACCAACGGGAGGTCCTCGATATTGCCGATCATCAAATCCTGCCCGGGCTGGATTATTTCTATCTCAGGATAAAAGTCCGAGGTGGTGAATATATTATAGATAATTGGATCTGGGTTTTTCAAACCGTCTGAATCTGCAATCTCGAGGCGATACGAATCATCCGATTTCACCATGAACTCAAACCGAGCCGTTTCCCCATCCAGAATCAAAGGTATTTCCCTGCTCTTCTCAAAGATGGCTTTTCCTTCCACGATTCTCTTGCTGGACTTCAGTTTAATGGTGACCTGTGTTCCTGGCAAAGCCGATACATTGCCATCATTCTCGTTTATTATCGCAGAGGGCAATCTGGTATATTGGGGATACACGAGCTTCTGCTCCAAATCAACAATTCGTGGGTAGTCCACAACATCAACCTTATATTCGGGGCTGGCAATATCCAAGGCCGTCAAATAATACTTAAAGGGCTGAGTAACTTTTTCAATCTTGATATCGAACGAAGCTTCCGATAGGCAAGAATCTGATTGGTTTCCAGCTTTGATTGGCTGCATTTCCATGGAATACTCTTTGTCACTGCCGACGTAACTCCAGATAATTTCCACATCTCTGGGCGTCCCTTTACCATTTTGGCCGGGCAGGACTTGCTTTACCACCGCGCCAATACGGAGGTCGCCGCCTTTCATCATCTCTATGTCGCCCGGAACAGCATGCAACGAGAAAGGATCTGGCTTATTGAAGCTTACAGATGGGTTGGAGAAATCCAAAATCGCATAGGTGAATCCCGAAGGAAAAAGCGCAACCAACAATAAGGCAATCGCAATCAAGAGCGATGAAATCCTGGCTTTTCTCAAAATGGGTTTCTTGTCGAGGCATTTATTAAAATCAACTCTGGCACAATTCTGAGAAGCATCTTCAATAACGGCTTGTATGAACTGTATTGAGTACCCCTCGGGATTACTCTGCAAATTTCTCTTAAGCTCGATGGCGGCGGAGAGAGTATCTTTAAGTTCGGGATGAAATATCTCGACACGGCGGGCCAGCATCGAATAATTCGATTTTATAAAGAGCGGAGGCACTACGAATTTCGCGATAAGCAAACCGAGCATCAAGCCGGCACCAGCGAGGAAAATATACTTGTGATATGGAGCCAGCTCAAACAATGAGGATAGTAGGGCCGCTATGACCAACAAAATGGCGGCCGACGCCACAAGGATAAATGATCCTGCCCCAGTATGAATCAGACGATTCAACCTGTCCATTGAGGCGAATTTGCCATAAATATTATCGTTTCTATTGGGCATTTGATTACCTAATGCGTTAGGGCATAAATGATGACATTGGTTCCCATCTTAAGCGCCGCTTCACGCTTTTCAGGAGGATCCTTATGGACTTCGGGGTCTTCCCAACCATCACCAATGTCCGATTCATACACATAAAATACCGCCATCCGCCCGTCGAGAAAAATCCCGAATCCCTGGGGCGGCTTCCCGTCGTGCTTATGTATTTTCGGTAAGCCTTCGGGAAAATCGTTATAGCAATGGTATATTTCGTGGCTAAACGGCAGTTCCACCAGCTCCGATTCGGGCAAAATTCGCTTAAGCTCCCGACGAAGAGTTTGGTCCAATCCGTAAGAATCGTTGGCAAATAGGAAACCTCCGGCGCGAAAATACCTTCCCAAGCGTTTAACCTGTTCATCAGTAAATCTGATGTTCCCGTGACCGGTCAAAAAGATGAATGGATAATTGAATATCCTGTCATCGTCCGGCGAAATGCTGGTTTCTTCGGCCGCAATCTCCAAATTAGTGTTTTTTAGCAGATAATTTTGCATATTAGGGATAGCCGACCTTCCCCAGTACCAATCTCCCCCACCACCATATTGTAGTCGGGCAATTATCAATTGGTCTTCAACAACTTGACTTTTCCCTTCCATAGGTCCAACTGCAAAACTCAAAAAGAGAATAGGGATAATAAAAGGGGCATTAAATAATCTTCTCATAACAGCATGAAATTATACGCTCAATCAGAAACCAAGTTCTTTCTTAGACCCTGATTTGGGTTAAATTGTTCACAAAAGCTAAACTGCGTCAGTTATTCATCTTTCCTGATATCAATTCAAACTATATGATATCCTGTAAATTTCGCCAACTAATAACTGTTGATTTTGGAAAAAACAAGACCCCGACTTCACGCCGGGGCCATTCATTGTCCAACTATTATCTCAAAATCACATTATGGGATAAGAGCTTCAGTCTGCTCGGTAACTGCGCTGAATTTAAGGCTGTCATCATCTTTTTTGTCCACGAGGATTGTCTTGGATTTATTGAAGGCTCCCTTCAAGATTTCTTCAGCCAATGTATCCTCAAGATATTTCTGAACGGCGCGCTTCAGAGGGCGAGCGCCAAAGGCAGGATCGAATCCCTTGTCAGCCAAAAATATACGGCCCTGCTCAGTGATATTCAAGGTATAGCCCCGGTCTTTTAGCCGCTTCTCCACTTCCTTGATCATTACATCTACAATCTTCAGAACATCGTCTTTATTCAAGGCACGGAAAATAATCGTTTCGTCAATTCGATTTAGTAATTCCGGATTGAATGTCTTCTTCAGTTCATCCTTAATGGTTGCTTTCATCTGGTCATATGAGCTTTGTTCACCATTCCTTTGAAACCCCAATGATTTATGGGTACCGATTTGGCGCGCCCCCATGTTAGAAGTCATAATGATGACCGTATTGCGAAAATCGACCTTGCGCCCAAAACTATCTGTGAGTTGACCCTCATCCAATAGCTGAAGAAGGATATTAAATACTTCAGGATGGGCTTTTTCGATTTCATCCAATAGAACCACAGAATAAGGTTTGCGGCGTACTTTCTCGGTGAGTTGACCTCCTTCTTCATAGCCAACATACCCTGGAGGCGCCCCCAGAAGCCTGGATACCGAGAATTTCTCCATATATTCGGACATATCTATTCGAACCAGCGAATCCTCGTCCTCAAATAGAAATCCCGCCAATTTTTTCCCGAGCTCAGTCTTACCGACTCCGGTAGGGCCAAGGAATATGAACGAACCGATCGGCCGATGAGGATCTTTCAAGCCAGCCCGGGCGCGACGAATCGCTTTTGAGATGGAAGTAATCGCATCGCTTTGTCCGATAATCACTTGACTGAGATCTTCCTCCATCCTGAGCAGCTTCTTGGATTCGGCTTCTTCCAGTCGGAATACCGGAATACCCGTCATTTTGGATATAACCCTGGCGATATCTTCTTCCGATAGTTTGACCCGTTGCTTATTCTTGTTTTCCTCCCACCTCTTCTTGAGACCCTCCAATTCATCCCTTTTGAATTTTAGATCATCACGAAGCTGTGCCGCCCGCTCAAACTCCTGATTTTTTACCGCCTGCTCCTTCTCTTTCTGGATTTGGGCAATTGACTCTTCCAAATCAGTAAAACTCTGCGGTTTGGTATAGACCGTTAAATGAGCATGGCTACCGGCTTCATCGATAACGTCGATTGCCTTATCCGGCTGAAATTTGCCCGAAATATATCTGTCTGATAATATGACTGCCGCCTCAATTGCCTCGTCACTGATATCGATTTTGTGATGTTCCTCATATCTTTCGCGGAGGCCTTTTAATATCTGAATAGTATCATCCTTAGTGGGAGGATTAACCATTACCGTTTGGAAACGACGATCCAGCGCCCCATCTTTTTCGATATATTTACGGTACTCATTAAGGGTCGTGGCCCCGATACATTGCAATTCCCCTCTCGATAAAGCGGGCTTAAAAATGTTGGATGCATCCAGAGAACCTTCCGCTCCTCCGGCGCCGACTATCGTATGCAATTCATCAATGAATATAATAATATCATTGGAATTCATAATTTCGTTCATCACTGTTTTCAGCCGTTCCTCGAATTGACCTCGATATTTTGTGCCGGCTACCAGAGAAGCCATATCCAGTGTTACCAACCGTCGGTTTTCCAAAGTCTGAGGGACTTTATTTTGCACGATCCTTTGCGCCAATCCCTCGGCGATGGCGGTTTTGCCAACCCCAGGTTCACCAATCAAAACTGGGTTATTTTTTTTGCGGCGGGAGAGGATCTGGGTCACCCGTTCAATCTCGTTATCACGTCCTATGATCGGGTCAAGCTTTCCCCGACGGGCCAATTCGGTCAAATCCCGGCCAAAATGATCCAGAGCCGGTGTCTTGGATTTCTTGCGCTTACGAGTATAAGCCGACGGTTTGCCCGATTGAATATTGCGAAGCTCCTCATAAGCTTCCTTATAGTCGATCTCATACATCGATAAGACCTGGGCGGCAACGCCTTCTTCATCTTTTAACAACGCCAGAAGTATGTGCTCGGTATCGATATCCTTCGATTTGAGCGCCCTCGCTTCATTGCCGGAGACTTCCAGGGTCTTTTTGGCGCGGGCCGTCAATGGCAACTGACCCAATGTCATAGTCCCGCCCGAAGGTTGAACTACATCCTCAATTGACTGCTTGAGCTCCGGTAGTTCAATGCCGACATTCTGGAGTATCTCAATGGCCCTACCCTCTCCCAACTTTACCAAACCAAGAAGAAGGTGTTCGGTCCCAATATAATCGTGCTTTAGTCTTGCCGCCTCATCCCGCGCAAACTCAATCGCTTTGCGGGCTTTTTCGGTGAACATTTCATTCATCGTTAGTGACTCCCTGTTATTTCATCTACGGCTGTTTTACGGTTTTGTTAAGTTTTTCTCGGACCAACATCGCTCTTTGAACGTCTCGCTCTTCGGCATCCATCGTTTTATTCAAATATTTCTGAAGGTGGGCCGGTTGTGATAGCAACAGAAGCTCGTTGATTAACGCCAGTGGCATTTCTTTAATAACCCCCATACCATAACCCAATCTAACTGCGGATAAAAGATTCATCACATCTTCGCTCGTCAATATTCTGGCATACAGCAATAATCCATAAGCACGCCAGATTTTATCTTCGATTTGAACCCGGGCATCATTGAACAACCTCTCCCTTGCCGCATTTTCGCGCGCTATTATCTGTCCCGTCATCGACTGGAGGCTTTCAATAATATCCTCCTCACTTCGACCTAAAGTAGTCTGATTTGAGACCTGAAAAAGATTTCCGAGTACATCGGTGCCTTCACCATAAAATCCCCTGACCGCCAGACCAAGCTTGCTGATCCAGGAGATTACATTATCTATGTCTCTGGTCAACACCAAACCTGGAAGATGTATCAACACAGAAGCCCTCAATCCTGTTCCCACATTTGTCGGGCATGAGGTTAGATAACCGAAATCATCATCGAAATCAAACTCGATTCTCCTCGAAAGGTAATCGTCAGCTTTATTGGCGGCATCGAAAGTATCTTCCAAAGTCAATCCCGATGAGATCGACTGTATTCTAAGATGGTCTTCCTCATTAATCATAATGCAGAGCTTTTCGTCCTGCCCGACGAATAAACCTCTGCCCGGAAGATTCATCATAAATTCCGGAGATACCAGATGCCTTTCGATCAAAAAACTTCGGTCGATAGCATCAATATCATCAACATACAAAATGCGACCCTTGAAGAAAATACTGTCCTTCTTAAAAACATCCACTGCCATAGCCAGGACATGCTCACGGTCTTCTTTGGCGGCAGCCGGCGGAAATTTGATTCCGGAGATGTTGCGAGCAAGCCTGATCCGAGAAGAAAGGACAATCTCCGCTTCGGGGCCCGTGCCTTCCAACCATACAGTGGATTGTTTTGCCATGTCATCAAACATTTCTGCCTCCTTTAACCCTCAGCCGGTTCGAAAAGGATTTTGAGCCGGTCACGGATTGCCGCGGCGGTTTCGAAATCTTCCTGTTCTATGGCCTGACGCAGCTCATCTCGCAATTTGCGTTCCTCCCGCAACGGTTTTAGCTCTTTGACAGTCGTTATCGGAGTCTTTCCGTGATGCTGATTGGAATTATGCACCTTTCTCAAAAGGTCCTTAAGCTGGGTTCTGAATGCGCTATAACAGCTCCCGCATCCCAATCTGCCCTTTTTCGAAAAATCCGCAAAAGTCAATTCGCACTTCGGGCATTTTAGGGCCTTAAAGGCCGCACTGGCTTCTTCACCAATTTCTCGCAGCATCCCAGTCAAGAACTCTGCCAATGGAAAGGCATTTTTCTCGAATGGGTTATGGAAACCCCTCTTCTCCGCACAGATCCTGCAAAGATTCAATTCCACCTTTTTGTTATTCACAATCTGCGTTAGATGTATGGTGGATTCATTATTGCCACAATCCTGACACAGCATTTTCTTACATTCCTTCCAAGTATCAGCCTTCAGAAATCTTTCCGTCTATTAACAATAACCGCCTTGCATCATTAAGGAGTTCCATATTATGAGTTGCCACCAAAAAAGCAGTCCCATGTTTTTCATTCAACTCGGTAAGCAGACCTATCAGCTTATGGCCATTAGCTCTATCCAGATTACCCGTTGGTTCATCGGCCAGAACAAGCTTTGGGTCGTTGATCAACGCTCTGGCGACTGCCACCCGTTGCGCCTCCCCTCCCGATAACTCCCCTGGCTTATGATCAGCGCGTTCGGCCAAACCTACATCTTCCAATAGCCCTAATGTTTTTTTACGAGCAAGCCCCTTATCGGTTCCAGCTATTAGGGCTGGCATCATCACATTTTCCAAAACCGTAAAATCTCCAAGCAAATGATGAAATTGAAACACAAAACCAATTTCGCGGTTTCGTTTGTCGGCCATCTGGTCGTCGGTGAATAAAGTGATATCCTCTTCCTCCATAAAGATTTGGCCTGTGTCCGGTTTATCTATTCCGGCCAGGATATTCAGGAGAGTGCTTTTCCCACTGCCCGAACTCCCCAAAAGCACGGCCATCTCTCTATCCCATATCTGAAAGTTCACTCCATTAAGAACCTCCAGCACTGCATTGCCGCTCAAGTAGCTCTTTGTTATATTTTCGGCACAAAGCAATATCTTCTTCAACACTCCGATCTCTAATATCTCATTTTTCTTACAATATTCATATACCCCTTCATCACAAATTGTCAAATCAAATCTGAATCATAAATTAGCTAATATCATTCGTAACGGATTATTTCCGCGGGGACCAACGCGGAAGCACGATTGGCGGGATAAAGCGAAGCCAGATATGCAACTGCCAAAGTGATAAGAAAAATCCCCGTCAAATCAACTACCTCCAATTTCACCGGAAGTTTATTAATAAAATAAATATCGGCTGGCAGCGATATTATCGAGTATCTATCTTGAATCAAACATAGGACGATGCCGAGGATGGCTCCAAAAATAAGCCCTATGCCCCCTACAATCATTCCCTTGATAATGAATATCTTGCGAATTGAACTCCGATGAGCCCCTAAGGCTTTAAGAACTCCAATATCTTTCCTTTTCTCCAGTACGATCATTATCAGGTTGGATATTATATTAAATCCGGCCACCGCTACAATCAGCGATAAAGCGGTGAACATCGCCCACTTCTCAAGTGTCATCCACGAAAACAAATTGCGGTGAGTGGTGCTCCAATCGGAAGCGAAATACCGGTACCCAAGTATGCTGTCGATATCCTTGGCAATCACTTTGGCCTTAAACATATCGCTGGTTCTTACATCCACGAAGCTTACATACTGGCCCATCCCGAACAGCCACTGGGCTTCATTAAGCGACACAAAAACAAGCGATCCATCATATTCATACATCCCGGTTTCAAAAATACCTTTGACAACATAATGGCTGGAGATCGGACGGCTGGTCATCGGATCGAAATCAGCGCCATTTAATGAAAATACCGTAATCTTCTCTCCGATAGTAACTTCCAGGTTTTCTGCGAGGCTGGTTCCAATAACAATTCCTGGATTCAACCTGTCTCCGAACTCGAATTTACCTACCACGATGTTATTCTGAATATCAGATACTTTGGCATTTTGGGCCGGGTCTATGCCGCGGAGGACTACGCCGTCGGTGCCGAATCTCGATGAGACCGCGATTTTCCCCTGCACCACTGGCGCCGCCGCAATCACCCCATTGACATTGGAAATGGTCTGCATAAGGGAATCATCAGCAATTACTCCGCTTCGATCAAAAGAAGCCACGCTAATATGGGAGGAGATCCCAATTATTTTTTCCCTTATGCCCGATTCAAACCCGTTCATAACCGACAGCACGATTACCAGGGCCGCCACACCTACAGTAATTCCCCCGATAGAAATGAAGGTCACGATTGAGATAAAACGGCTCTTTTCACGAGACCGCATATATCGCATGGCTATGAAAAATTCGTATTTCAAGTTATAGAGACTCCGTCCATCTCGGATTCACCATGACTATTAGGCCTCCATACCAGATGGCCCTTCCGGCGATTTTTCTGCTTCCTCGAGCGGTCTCATCAGCGGGAAAAATATAACATCGCGAATCGAATGCGAATCAGTAAGAAGCATTATCATTCTATCGAGGCCAAATCCCAAACCGGCGGTCGGCGGCATACCATATTCCATAGCGTGCAGGAATTCCTCGTCCAGCGGCGGCGCTTCCTCATCCCCCAGTTTCCTCAGCTCCTGTAATTCCTCAAACTTCTGTCTTTGGATGATTGGGTCGTTTAACTCTGAAAAGGCATTTCCCATCTCTTCACCAGCGATGTAGATTTCAAACCTCTCAGAAAAGCCTTCTTTGGTTCGATGAGGTTTTGCCAAAGGAGATATGTCGGCGGGAAAGTCGAGAATGAATGTCGGCTGAATCAAATTCGGCTGAACCTTCTTCGCAAAAACATCCTCGACTACCTGCCCCCAATTAAGCATCTTGGCGGCATCGACCCCGAGCCTGTTGGCCAGGTCAACCGCCTGCCGATGATCTAAGCCGCTAAAGTCTGCTCCGATTGTGTCCTTGATGGAATCAAGCATCGAAAGGCGCTTAAAGGGGGCTTTCAGGGAGATGGTCATATCCTTATGAACAATTTCGGTCCCGCCGCAAACCTCGCCGGCAACATGCTCCATCATCTTCTCATAGCAGGCCATCATATCATTGTAATCCCAATAGGCGCAGTAAAGCTCCGCCTGCGTGAACTCCGGATTATGCGAGCGGTCGATGCCCTCATTGCGAAAATCCTTGCCGAATTCATAGACGCGCTCTATGCCTCCTATTATCAGCCGCTTGAGATAAAGCTCATCGGCGATGCGCAGATACATAGGCATATTGAGCGAATTCAGATGAGTTTCGAAGGGGCGCGCGAATGCTCCTCCATAAATAACCTGCAATATGGGCGTCTCCACTTCAAGAAAACCTTCGCCATCGAGAAACTCCCGGATTGCCCTATACATCGCCGTTCTCCTCGCGAAAACCTGCTTTATCTCCGGATTGCTGATCAAATCGAGGTAACGTTGACGATATCTCGCTTCCTTATCAACCAACCCATGCCATTTTTCCGGCAACGGGTGAAGCGATTTCGAAAGCAATGTTATTTTATCAGCATTTATCGTGATTTCGCCGGTTCTGGTTTTGAAAACTTTTCCCTCCGCCCCGATGAAATCGCCAATATCGATCAGTTTCTGAAATAAGTGATATTGCTGTTCGCCGACCACATCCAACTTGATATAAATTTGGATCTTTCCCGCTCCATCGAGGAGGTGAGCGAAAGATGATTTGCCATGCCCACGAATACTAATCAGTCTGCCGGCAACGCTGACTTTTTCCCCGCTCTGTTCCAAGACCTCCGAGTTCTCGACCACCGCCGATGAAAGATGGCTCCGCTCATATCTGTAGGGATATGGATTAATCCCCTCCTCTCGTAATTTGTCTGCTTTATCATATCGCTGTTGTATTAATTCCGACCTGCCTTCCAAGTTTACTCTCCCATTATTAAATGAATTGGCATCAATATACCATAATTAGGATGGCCTAGTCAAGCTTCGTTTAGCAGAGTCCGCCGCCATTCCGCAGGATACCGCTCACGCAACTGTCTCTTTGTCAATGGCCTTAAGCGATAAGGATTCTCTGCGAAGGTAATATAATCCCAAGAGGGTGACAGGGAAGAATTGGCAAGACCACAGGACTACGGAGAAGGGGAATGATATCTCCTTCGGAATATCAAATAATCCCAAAGCCACCGTGCATCCATACTGAAATGTGCCAATAAACCCCGGAGATGATGGCAACATCACGGCAAATGCCACAATGACCAAGAGCACAAATGTGGCTATTAACGACGGCTTTATTCCAAATGCAAGAAAAATTGGATAGCTGGATAATGCCACGATGACCCATAACAATGCTGTGTACCCGCAAACAATGATTGTGCTTTTGATGTCCTTGAATATACCCAATCCCTCTATGAAGCGATCCAGAAGATGCATAAGGAACACGCTAATCTTGGCCGGGAAAATATTAACAACCTTCTCAATAAGCGCCCGAGTCGCTTCAGTCCACCTCGACAAAGAGAATAAGACAACCAATGCCGCAACGTTTATTAGGAAAGTTATATAACCCGCTTTCTTGATCAATTCAGGAAAGGGAAATAAAATCAAACAAATCGCCATTATGAAGAGGATGGCAAATGAATCGAAAATCCGTTCCACCATAATAGTGGCGAAGGCACCGCTACGTGAAATCGATTCCTTCTTGGCTATCGAAATTGCCCTGACGAGCTCTCCTAACCTTGCTGGTAAGATATTATTGGACATAAAACCAATCATCACTGACGAAAAAAGACTTGGGCTCCCAATCGACTTCATTCTTCTCAATAGATAATGCCATCGCCATGCTCTAAGCCACATAGTGAATAGCACAATGGCAATTGTAGGCAAAGCCCAGAAGTACTCTGCCGAGGCAAATGCCTTCCATACTTCAGCAAATTCTATCTGCCGCACAGACAGATATAGAAAAATCGTGCTGATGCCTAAGCCAAAAATTATCTTCTTCTTCAAGCGCGACTCAACTTGCTAATTCACTTAATCCAAGAAATTAATTATATATGTCAGCATATCTGGTTTTCAGGACATCATTAAACTTGGCCGCGGTCTGATCCCAGGTGAACTTGCTTGCCCAGCGGATAGCGCCCTGTTCAAGTCTTTCGCGAAGCGCTCTATCCGTAATTATGGAGAGTATATTATCTGCAAGTTTCTCGACATTTCCATAGGGATATAGCAATCCAGAAACATTCCTATCAACTGAGTCCCTCAATCCGGGTACATCGGCCGCAATCGCCGGTGTCCCACATGCATTGGCTTCAATATTCGAGAGCCCCCAACCTTCCTTGATCGAGGGATAAACAAGGCAATGCGAACTCCGAAGTAATTCAACTTTAGCCCCGAGCGGAATATATCCGGGAAAATCTACGTGATTCTCAAGTTTGAATTTTCTCGCCATATTTTTTAGATGCCCAAGATATTTCCCCTCCCCAATAATCACAAATCTCGCCTCCGGCACTGCTTTGACGACCTTGGATGCCGCTAATATTAAGTGCCCTATGCTCTTATATTTCATTATCCGGCCAGTGTAGCAGATGGTGGCACGCTTTGCCTTGATTCCAGAAGGGTAATAAATATTGTGATCGATGCCGCATTCAGCCACACTGATATCTTCTCTGCGGTAACCTTTAGCTGACAGATCCTCGCGGGTGGAATTTGAGATCACATGCACGTGGCATCGGCGATATACTGGGAGCATCAATTTTTCTGCGAGATAGATATATGTGGCAAAGGCAAAATTGATCTCTCGGAATATAGTTGAGGAAAATAAATGAGGGACTAATAACAGCACCGGCTTGTTTAGATATAACGGTGAATAAAAGGGAATCTTATTCACATCCTCTATTACCAGATCCGGATTAAATTCCTTTACGGCTTTCTTGAGCCGCGCTGGTGCCAGGAAGTTGAAATTGTGTTCGCTACCGAATCGTTCGAATGAAATACCATCATATTCTTCTTTGGATGGAAGCTTCCCGCCAGAGCCGTTTGACATGAAATGAATGTTATGACCATAACGACCTGCGAGGCGAGAAAGAATATTATGTATGTGGATTTCCGCGCCGCCAGTCAGAGGATGTTTTTTGTCCCGCCAATTGATTACCAAAAGCCTCATCGTTTCGAGAATCTTCCAAGATCGGCTTCCACCATCATCTTCACCAATTCATTAAACTTGACCTTCGGTTCCCAGCCAAGTATCCGACGAGCTTTGGAGGCGTCCCCTCGAAGGTACTGAACCTCTGCCGGACGAATATATTTGGGATCGGTAGTGACATAATTTCGGTAATCCAACCCCACAGATCGGAAAGCCGCTTCAGCGAATTCGCCAACGGAGTGAGTCTCACCCGTGGCTATCACATAATCGTCAGGATTGTCCTGCTGAAGCATTAAATACATCGCCCTGACATAATCGCCGGAGAATCCCCAATCCCTCTTGGCATCGAGATTCCCCAGTTTCAGATGATTCTCAAGTCCGAGCTTAATCTTGGCCGCGGCAAGCGAGATTTTGCGGGTGACGAATTCAATCCCCCTGAATGGACTTTCATGATTAAATAAGATTCCATTGCAGACAAATAAATTATATGATTCGCGGTAATTTATGCAGGTCCAGAATGCCGCCAGTTTTGAAATTCCGTATGGCGATCGAGGCCACATTCGGCTGGACTCGCTTTGGATTTCGTCCTGCACCTTTCCATAAATCTCCGATGAGCAGGCAAAATAGAATTTACCCTCTGGGGTATATTCCCTGAAACTGTTCAGCATGTTGAGGGTCCCCTTGATATTCACATCATAGGTAACCTCCGGATTAGACCAGCTCTCTTGCACAAAGCTCTGGGCGGCAAGATGGAATACCATATTCGGTTTCACTTCTCTATATATTGAATCAAGAGAGGTTTTATCGGTCACATCGCCATAATAGAAATGAATAAGCTTCTTGCCTTGCTCATCTCCGTCCCATACGCCATACGTCTTCTGTGAATTTCGCCGCACTATTCCGTGGATTTCGTATCCTTGCTCTAACAGAAATTTTGCCAGATAATAGCCATCCTGACCGGTAATACCGCTTACCAAAGCTCTCATCTTATTCTCCATTTTGGTCTTTTTCTCTCAAAAAGTTCATCGGCATAAATCGGGGTCTGCTCTATTCCCGCCGATTACCCGCTTGTCCCAAATCCATCAGCCTTTTGGGGGTGAGGTCATCTCCTTGATAAGCTCGGCTTTCAACCTGTTGAGCGTCGAAAGCTCTGATGAATTAGGATCTTTCCCCTTTATAAATTCATCAACCTCATCTATAGCATCCCGGTATCTATGATTATCGTACAGAAGCGATATCAAAAATTTAAAAGCGGCATCCGATTTGGAATTAGCCTGCAAAACCTTCTTGTAAACCATCACCGCCTTATCGACATTCCCCACGATGGTATAAGCATAGGCGGAATTCAAATACAGCCGCTCCATCTCGTCCTTGGGGGCCATCCCAATAACCTCTTCGACTTTGGCGAAGTTATCTTGTTCAGCATAAATTTGGACCAGGAATGCGTAAGCTCTCCATTCGGAGGGATAAAGCTGTCTCGCTTTTTCGGTGATATCAACAGCTTTCTGGAATTCCTTGTTATGGCGGTAATGCTCTCCCAATTGTAGAAAGGCACTTATATAATTGGCTATGAGCCGAATATCGTTCACATCTTTGTGAACCGCAGGATCAGCGATGCCCCTGAATCGGAAAACATTGGCCAGTTTGTCGTTTAGAATATCAGGCTCAATGAGCTCATCGCCCTTCTCGGGAACAATCCGATAAGCCATCCCCTCCATCCTGAAATTCTTCTCCAATCCAACCCTGTTATCGGTTGAGACAGTCACCGCAAAATAGATGGGATCCTTCCAGTTGTTAGCTCTTATTATCTCTTCCACCATCACATCTTGAACACGGAGCATCTTCCCGTCAGTTGTCATTTTGGGCAAAATATTCTCAATTTGCCCATCGGAAAGCCGAATCGGGACACCCATCTGATATTTTAGCTGCATTATATACCATGGCGTATTTAGAAGCGATAAGTTAACTACCCTAACATCTGTGCGATTTTTTTCAACTTGCTGTAGAAACCACAGAGGAAACGTATCATTATCACCATTGGTAAAGATCATCGCATCCTTATCGCAGGAATTTAGGATATTATAAGCATAATCCCAGGGGATATAATTGCCGGTGCGGTCATGCGATTCCCAGTGATAAGCGCGGGTATTAACCAGCGGAAATGCGACTCCTATGACCGAAATGGCAATCGCGATTGCCAGCCGCATCTTGAGCGCAATGCTATTGCCAATGAGCTCAATAATCCATAAAATAAATCCCGCAAATCCAAGACCTATCAGAATCGAAAAAAAGACAAATCCCGGAGTGAAAAAATAATCTCGATCCCTGACCTCCAGCCTGTCTCCCATAGTTCCATCAGAGAAATTCATATAGAGGACCAACCCCACTGAACCTAAGAGAAACAATAACAGAAAAACTGTCCCGATTTTCCAGCGTCGCCGGAGCGATTCCCAAAGGCCCAGAGCACCAAGAATAAAAGGTATGAAACGATATTTCTCTGATGAGTATTGTTCGCGGAAAAACCCCCAGAACCCCATATTCTCATGTGTCCCAAACTGGTTTGCCCAGGTTCCATTTCGAGTAAAGCTCCGCCTGATCATCGTTTCATCGCCATACTGCTTGCGCTCCAGAAATGATTTGAAGGCGGGCCATTTTGAAGGATTATTTTCATTAATAGCTGGATTCTGTGCCGCCCTCACCGTCAAAAACCCTTGAACTGAAAACCCGACCATAATGATTACCGATAAGGCCAATAAAAGTCTCCACACTTGATCTCTGCCATTGGTGCTCAGAACAGCACTAAATGAGATCAAAAATAAAAGAGCGATGGCAATTACGAAAGGCACCAATTCGTGAGCGACCAACATCATCGCCACGCCCGCCATCCAGATCCTCCAATCAAGCAGTTTGCTTCGATCAATAAGGATTACCAGCACAAAAAGCACAGGCATAACCAGGAATACGGTCATGTGGATGCCTATTCCAAGGAACGCCAGGTAAGCCATTAGCACAAGGAACTTTCCGGAACCGGGATGGTTATACTTTTCGGCCCACAGCAAGGCTATGTAGGTAATCAGAAGCATCAGCAATATGGTAATCCCATAAACTTCGGCCTCGACCGCATTGGACCAGAAGGTCGATGAGAAAGTCAGAAATAAAGCTCCGACTGCCCCACCAGCATAGGCCACAATCCTATGCATTAATGGTAATTCCGTCACTCCATACCAATACTTTATTACCCTGACGATAATCAAATATGCCAGCCAGACCGATAAAGCCGATGTGAGAACCGAGATGAAATTGACCCGGACTGCAATTTCCTTAGATATCGGAAGCAAGGTAAATATCCGGCCGATGAGAACGAATAATGGCGTCCCGGGAGGATGTGGTATTCCCAGAATATATGAGCAAGCGATGAATTCTCCGCAATCCCAGAAACTTACGGTTGGAGCCATCGTTGCCAAATAGGTCCAAAAAGCTACCAAAAATAAAGATAAAGATATTAACAGATTGGTATTATCTTTTTTTATATGGCACAATTGGATTTCCGGAGCACTCAAGTGATCCTCCCAGAATGGTTATCAAATTATTTCGAAGTAGAAACTTAATGATTATGCATTGAAGATGTCAACTTATTTTACTCATTAATGACGGATATGAATCCTGAAATATCGCTCCAGGCCATTGTTGATATGAACCCCTTTTAAGCTCGTGGCGAATTTAGTATCAGTACCATCAAATTCAAAAAGCGGACAAAAAAATTAATCATGACCAATTGATCCGGACTGCTTAATAATTCTCGAAACTGGAGTCTGCGGGGATATCATAATGACGAAGGATGATTAAAATAGGAGCTTACTAAATCCCGACCTTCACAGAAAAGCACGGCGGCTTGCAGCCGTGCTTTTTTGCACCCAGTTATCTGGAATTGCTTCATTCGGGCGCCGGGCCGAAAATTCAAGTTCAAATGGAATCAGGCGCCCCGGCGCATTTTCCCCTCTATGGAATAGAAAATCAATAGGGCTACTCCGGCAAGTATAAATGCCGAACTGATTGTGACACCTTCTTCCAAATCCGGGAAGAACTGCCCTAACAAGAATGCAATACCCACACCTACCAGAACCATACCCCACTTCAGCGAAGAAAGGAAACCTCCATTTCGATTTTGAAAAAGGTGCTGGATGCTTTCATCGACAATGCCTTTTTCAATTAATTTATTCCTGGTTTTATATTCCAAGATCATCCTTACGATATATGCCCCTACGACAAAAATCGCAACCGGGGGTAATGCTTCAACTAAATTTCCCATCTCATTCTCCTTCGAATTATAAATTCAAAACATTCTTCGTCATTCATCGATATCTGACAGCAATATCTCTGGAAATGTTGCAGCAAATGAAGAAATAATTTGCAACAAATTTCGAAAATAATGGTCTAATATCCTAAGGCAGGCTGATGAACGACGAGTGCAGGGTAACAATCCAGATGATTCTCGCTGGAAATAAGGACGCGTTTAAGTCTTTTGTGGAAGAGTACCAACGATTAGTTTCGCACATTGTATTTAAAATGGTGACCAATCGTGCAGATCGCGAAGATATCTGCCAGGATGTCTTCATAAAGGTCTATGAGAATCTCGGGAGTTTTCGTTTCGAATCCAAGATATCGACCTGGATAGCTCAAATTGCCTATAACGCTTCTGTTAGTTATCTTAGAAAAAACAAATTGACAATTAACGACAATCCGGCGATTGAAGCGGACGTTGTCCAATACATTAGTGACGGGGGTTGCACACCTGCTGATTATACAGAATCCCGCGATACATCACTCCGTTTGGCAATCGAAATCGATAGGATCCCCGCTTTGTATGGAACGATTTTATCTTTATATCACTTGGAAGAAATGAGCTATGCCGAGATCGGGCAGGTTATGAGGATGCCTGAGGGTACGGTCAAAAGCTATCTGTTCCGTGCCCGGAAGCTTTTGAAAGAGAGATTATTGGCGAAATACCAACGTGAGGAGCTATGATAACGAAACATCTGGCTGACGAAGATATCCAACTTTATCTTGATGGCATATCTACCACGCGTGATGATTTCATCAGGCGGCATTTATTGACATGCCAGCATTGCCAGGAGGAACTGGCCTCCTATCAGCAGTTGTATAAAGAATTGAAAGATGATTTTGGCTACGGACTTTCTGCCGGTTTTTCTGAGCGCGTATCATCTAAAATTCCTGTTTCCTGCCGCAGTAGCTTAGTTTCACAGTATTCAGAAATAATCCTCTCGCTCTTTGGCGTAATTTTGGGAGGATTTCTCGCATTTTATATAATCGGCGCCGAATCTGTCATTAAGATATTTTCGAATTTAAATCCAATTGGGTTTTTCTCCACCGATACCACATTGAATAGTCTCAGGTTTTTCTCGTCCATCTTAAGGGCTGACTTCCACTTAATCCTGCTTGCAGGGCTAATCTTGATATTCATAATCGCTTTCGACAAGATTATATCCGTTTTCAGATATAATTAATTCAAAATAATACTTCTAAAACCATCTTCTCAATTAGGAACAATTCTCAAGACAGGACGTTTAATTAATTATGATCAACGTAATAATAAATTTCTAATTAGCCAAATATAGGAGAAAATTATGAGGAAAATCGGCCTAATCACAGCAGTTGCGCTTATTGTAATCGCTCTGGGCGCTTACGGTATGTATAGCTTTGCTAATGCTTGCGACAAAAATTCTGCGGGCAAGACGGGCGCGTGCGATATGCAATCCTGCGGGAAATCGGCAATGAAAGCTTCAGCTTCAAATGATCAAGTTTCAGCGAAGCTTGCCAATGCTGAGGGGTGTTGCGCCGCCAAGGGCAATGCTTCTGGCGCAAGTTCAATGACTTCCGGCAATTGCGACCCCAAAGCATGCCCCGCTGGAGCCAAAGGTTCAAGCGCATGCATAGATGGGAAAGCTATGAGCGCCGCGAGTTTTGCCAATGTTTACAGCACTGACGATAAGGGCGGCCAATATGCTGTTTGCCCTGTGAGCGGCGAATCATTTAAGGTCAAGGCTGAAAATCCAGTTTCCATAGTTGATGGCAAGGGTTATTATCATTGCTGTCAGGGATGTGTGGAGCCTTTCAAATCCGATCCCGCTAAATATATCGAGAAACTCAATGAGAAGATGTCCAAAGCTCGCAGCCAATTCGCCAGTGGAGTGATTCCTTCTGAATCGGAGATGTAAATAAGAGAATCTCGAACTTAGATAGCAAAATTCCTTTTTCTCTTCTTCTTACTTATTGCTGACGGAATTTCCCCGTTCTAAAACCGCCAATTAAGAAAATGGCGGTTTTATTATTGACATCTTCCCATAAAAGTGATATTAACACATACTAAATTTTGGAGTGGCGTTCATAAGCCGCTAAAATTGGGCCATTTGCAGATGATTGGGCCCGACCGAAGGCGATAAACTCCTTTTGAGGAAATCATCGAATTTGGAATCATACCGATAATATATAGAGAACCAATTCTTCGCTGTCCTGCCGATCTTAATCCGTGGCGGGTCAAAGACGGCGCATTTTCTACCCTATTTCGAGTTTCGAGAAGTAGTTTTACGAGCTTTTAGCACAAGTAATGCTGATAAAATTGAATATGAATAAACCTATTGTTAAATTCTTCACGCGCCTAATTCAAATAAATGGAGGAATGGATGAACTTATTTGGTGCCAGGGAGAAAGGACTGAATTTAGCGGGATTATTTGCGGTGTGGGCGATATTGTTTTTGAGGGTATCAATCGCTCACTCTGGCGGGGCAGGATTTTCAGGGGCAGAATTTCTAAATATCGGAGCCGGCTCGCGCGCGGTGGGGATGGGAGGTGCATTTAGCGCCATAGTTGACGATCCCAGCGCTTGCTATTGGAATCCGGCGGGCCTCACCAATATTAGAGGAAGTGCTTTGTTGGTGCAACATATTGAGCATTTCATGGATATTAAGTATGAGTATGCGGCGTATTCAATGCCCATCGGAGAACGCAGAGCATTGGGGTTTTCAATTTCCTATATGCACATGGGATCGATCCTGCAATATGATGCCAATGATACCCCTCTCGGAGATTTCAGAGCTTATGATCTTGCTTATGGCGTCTCTTTCGGATACGGAATAAATGAAAATATCAGCCTGGGGCTTGGCGCAAAAAATATCAATCAGATTCTGGGCGATGTCAAGACTCAGGGATGGGCATTTGACACCGGTTTGCTTTTCAAGCTAAGAAGCGTCAATGCCTCTCTGGCTGTTGGCAATTTTGGCTCTTCGCTAAAATACGAGCTGGAAAGCGCCAGCCTACCCACAGAAATGCGATTGGGATTGGCATATTCCTCACCAACTTACCCACTCATTCTGACCACAGAATATGGCTATAGCAGAGATGGCACAACACGAGCGGCTTTGGGGGCAGAATATGATTTTCTCGAGGGCTTTTCGTTGAGAAGCGGCTATGACTTTAGGGGAGTTGGTTTAGATAATGGTGACCTTTCTTTTGGATGCGGGATTAAGATGTGGAATCAGCAATTCGATTATGCTTACCTGCCGAATGTTCTTTGGGGTGATTCTCATCGCGTCTCAGCGACATTCAATTTATCTCAGAAACAATGACGATTAACGGAATCGAATGGAATGATTTGAAGAGAGCGGCCTAATACTCGGTGATTACCCTATCATCAATCGGGAGCCGTATTGTGAATTTGGCGCCACTGGAAGGGATATTAGCGACGGAGATGCCGCCATTATGTTCTTCTGCGATCGCTTTGGCGATGGCCAGGCCAAGCCCTGAACCTCGTTGGCGAGTGGAATAAAATGGTTCGAAGATGCGATTCATGGCCTCACCCTTAACGCCGGAGCCGGTATCGGAAATTTCTACCAAAAACACCCCGGAGCTTTTATCGTGGTGGCACTTCACTTCCACCTGCCCCCCACCTTCGGCTGCTTGAATCCCATTGATGAGTATATTTATAAATAGCTTCCCCAGCCGTTTCTCATCACCGCGCGTAAAACCATCCGCCTTGTCATTGCTCAAGGCCAGCCGTACTCCCATCCGCTCTGCTTGAGGACGCATCTGCGCCACGATAGACTCGACAATCGAGGATATATCCACATGATTGGTATAGGTGACTTTGGGAGCGGCAAAATCGAGATAGTCTTCGGCGATACCTTCGAGTTGCTCTACCCCTTTTGACAGATCTTTCAGCGCCTGTGCCAATTTATCATCGGAATCATAATGCTCAATTTTCTCCGCTGCGGATTTGATGACATTAAGAGGGTTTTTCAAGTCGTTGGCTATTATCTTTGCCAACCCCTCGACGGCTTGCACATTATTGCTATCGTTCTCCTTGGACTCGGCAATCTCCGGTGAAGATGTCTTCCCACGATACGATTTTCTAACCCATCCAACTATAATGGCCAAAGCGATAAATCCAATGATTTCAGCAATGACAGCTTGAATGGGCTGAAAATGCTCCTGCTCGAAAATGAAGGCGATGACGACAGAAAGCGAAAACGCCGCCGCAGCCACCAGCCCGCCTATTGTCCCATACGCTAAAGCCGCTAAGGCCACGGGAATGAAACAGAGCTGGGCGCCAATCAATGATAGCGCCCGGCTCCCCCCGATAGAGGAATTCAATAAAGGATATTGAAATAATGCCGCCAATGCCAAAATAGATGTCAACAATATCCATTTGAGAAGTGCTTTGAAATCCATTTGTCCCGAGTTCTCTTTCATAATGATAATCCAACTTTATGTCTTGCTTTAGAATAAATCATGGTCAGACGTTTCACTTTATCTTAAGGCTCAAATCAAATGCTTTTGCTGAATGAGTCAACGCTCCTACTGAAATATAATCAATTCCAGTCAGTGCGTATCCTCTGATATTACTCAGATTAATACCGCCGGAAACTTCAAGTTCAATCTTTTTCCTGCTTTTGAAATTCTTCGTCGCATAAGCAACCACCCTCTTGACCATTGCCGGCGTGAAATTATCAAGCATTATGCGATCAATATCGAATTCCAACGCAATTTTGAACTCATTCAAGCCAGTCACTTCGACCTCGATTTTCGGCGCGCCTGCGCGGCGGCGGGAGGTAACTCTTTTCCTGTGGCCGATTGTTGCCCTTAAAGCATTTTTCAGACCTCCGGCGGCGGCGATGTGATTTTCCTTGAGCAAGTACATATCCGATAAATCGCGACGATGATTGTTTCCTCCACCCATCAAAACGGCATATTTTTCCAGATCGCGCAGCAATGGCATAGTCTTTCGGGTATCCAGCAATTTCGTGGATGTCCCCCTGAGTTTGTTCACAAAGGCATCGGTCAATGTAGCAATGCCGGAGAGATGGCTTAGGAAATTTAATGCGGTCCTCTCGCCACGCAAAATTGCCGATGCAGACCCTTTGATCTCCATTATTATATCGCCTGATGAAACCCGTGCCCCATCGGAGAATTTGCCCCTCACCTCAATGCCCGCGTCAATTGTTTTGAAAACGATCATGGCAACAGGCATTCCGCATAGAATGCCATTCTGCCTGGCAATTATCTGCGCCTGGCTCTTCTTCCCAATCCCGCCGACCGCGAGAGTGGAGATATCATTATGAGCATGATCCTCGGCGAGGGCTATCTTGACCATTCTTCTCAGTCGAGATTCAACCCGAGTTGACAAATCCTTTTTCATCACGCCCGATTATAGCACAAGTATGATGATTAAATCAATAGGTATCGGAGAACGATGTGGCGATTAAATAAAAAAGGGGGCGCGTTTGATCGCAGAGTGATTCATGGGCCCGAAGAACGATAGGATTTAGCCCATCACCTGACCATCGTCATTATTGAGGGTTAAAATCCTCTATTATTTCATGAGTGATCCTCCCACGGGCTAAAGCCCGGGGTCTCATATATCCTCCTTCAGTCCGGTGATCGAAAGCCGCTCATTCTTCGGCCATTATATCCTGTAATCCGGTAGCCGAAGGCTTGCCCTTCGCCGCCGAGGGACCAGCCCACCGGAGGCGGCTAAGCCCTGGGCTCCCACAATTGATTTTGATGGGTCAATCAAATCAATGACTCCTTTGAAATCATGTCCGCTGATTACGGGGAATCATCTCCAAGATATTGGTAATTTGACCCATCCTACTATTCTCTACTTCAATAATACCATCCTCAATGCCTTCGATTCTTTCGGGGTTGACAACTTACAGAAATAAACGCCGCTGGAGTAGCTGGAGGCGTCCCAGGTGACATTGTGGCTGCCGGCATTGAATAAGTCATCAGCAAGGACCGCAACCCTCTCCCCAAGCAGATTGAAGATTTCAACCGATGCCGACATCCGCTCCGGAAGAATAAAAGTTATGGTCGTGGTCGCATTAAACGGATTTGGATAATTGCCCATAAGAGCCAATTCAAGGGGAAGCTCCGGAGCAGACTCGAAGCCGCCATCCAATATCCAGTCAGAAACGCCACCCTCCAGACGTCCTCCACTGACAGAAAAGTCAAACGATGCGGAATCGCATTTGACCAAATTGGCGTAATCCCCGCAATAAGCTACATAGGCGTAAATACCGTCAGGGGCATAGCCGGGGACATACTGATTTAAGTGAGCATTTATCGATTGGCCTGGATTGAGGGCGATATTGGGGAATGAGTGAAGCTGATAGAAATTCCCTGAGTATTTCACTCCCACCCAGACATCTGTTACAATGGGATTGGCGGTTGGATTGGAAACAGTTCCAGTAAGTCCAAAAGAGCCGCCCGGAGGTACGGTTATGGGATATGTATCCGGAATCATACTGACATGACAGCAAGGCACGCTGGCTTCGCCCATCCAGAGAATGTAGTCCAATGGACAATCATACCCCTCGAAAACCGAAGGGCCGATCCATACCCACCACGTGCCGGGGAAAACCTGGTATGTAATGCTGGCAGTATCGCAAACATCTGCCATCGCCCAGGTAATGAGATTATAATCAGAGCAATTAACTGATCCGGCATCGATCAGGATTAATTGGACCGGAAATTCTCCGACTGCTTTGAATGTCATCTCGTGGGCAGCATTTACTTCAAGCTGATACCAATCGGTGTCCCGATACTGAAGCCCGCTATTGGATAAAAATGTCCCCGAGGTGCCACAGATTATATCCCCTTCATTGACATAACTGAAGACAACCGGGTTGGAACCGCAACCGCCATTAAAATGGTCAACATATCCTGTGCCGCAATCCGGCTCACCTTCGAGAATTGCACCGGGCGGGCAATCGACGGGGCAAGGAGGAGGACAACACATGACGATATCGAGAGTGTATGCTCCGGCTGAAGATCCATAGCCATCCACAGTGATGTAATATGTGTTACCGGCGGACATGGAGACATTTTCCACCATTGAGACATAAGGAGCAGGATAGCTGGGGCTACTGCAGGCATCATCGTTGCAGGCGATATGCCCGCCGAAGACGTAATAATTCTCATGAACATAAAGCTTGGTGTCGTAGTCGCTATTGTAACACAGGGTAATGTTAACCATCGTATTGGCTGACGGAGTGTATTTGTAAACCACATCAGGCGAGGTTGAATTGTCATATGGACACTCCGCGTCGTAGTCATCGACGTACCCGACCGTAGTGCCGAAATCGCTATAAGGCAAGGCAGGGATATTTATGGCGGTTGCGAAGGTATCCCCACCCTGCAGGATCACGTTCGGATCGGGGATATTGATTCTGCCAGGATTAACGGGTTTAACCTGAGCTTTGGCAACCGCACAGAGATTGGGTTTTGCGTCGGGCTGGACAGATGCGGAGTTTGCTTCCGCCTGCAAGGAAGCTCCGATAATAGCCATTGCCACAATAGATCATCACAGGGATTTTCATAAAATTACCTCCGAAAAGACATTTTAATTTCAAGCATGGGTTGAAACCCATCGTTGTTTTAGGTTGTGAGGCTCCTCGGGATAAATCCCGAAGTCTCATATCTCCTCTAATCCGGTAGCCGAGGGCTTGCCCTCGGTGCCGAAGGGCAAGCCTTCGGCTACCATTATTGATTTTGATGGGTCAATCAGATAGATATCTCCGGCGAAATCACCTCCGCTGATTACGGAAGCTTCTTCAAGCTATTCGTATCTTGACCCATCCTACGATTCTCTATTTCAAAAGGACCATCCTCAATGTTTTCGATTCCGCTGGAGTTGAAAATTTACATAAGTAAATACCGCTTGAGTAATTGGATGCATCCCAGGTGATGTTATGGCTTCCGGCATCCAGAACGCCTTCAGCCAATATAATCACTTTTTCCCCAAGTAGATTAAAAATCTCTACCGTTGCCGCCATCTTTTCCGGCAAACGGAAGGAAATGGTTGTTGTCGCATTGAATGGATTGGGATGATTTGCGAATAAGGCCATTTTGGAGGGAATGTTTGACAGATCATCTGCAAACCATCCTGAAAGACTCCATTCATCGGCGCCGCCGGCCGAAGGAGTAACCGCATCGAATTCAAATGATGCGGAATCAACCACAACTGAGGGAAAATCGCCGCAATAAGCGATATAATTATAAAGGCCAACCGGAGCGTAATAAGGCACATATTGAGTAATTCCCGGTACAGTTATCGTATGATGGGAAGCAAGCGCAACATTGTCATATCGTTTAATAGGCCCATAAACTCCATATTCGGGGACATCCAACATGATCCATACATCCCCTATCTGTGAAGAATCAGAGTTATTGGAGAGAATACCAGTAAAGGTGAATGAGTGCCCCAATTGGACAACAATGGGAGCATTGTCGGGTATCATATCAATAGATACCGGTGGTAGTTGGCTCCAAGCCAGTTGAACCGCCTCGTAAGCATCCACCATACCCCAGCCATAGGAATTGTCCTCTCCGGGGGGGCCCAGGTCATAAGCAGTATCGTAGATGATCTGTTTGATCTCATCGGGAGTAAGATTTGGATTAACCTGCTTTATCAAGGCGACCACTCCGGCGCCGTGTGGACAGGCCATTGATACCCCGCTGTAATAAGCATAGCCGCCCCCTGGCACAGAAGAACGAATATTGACGCCCGGGGCAACAAACTCCGGTTTGATGGCCGGACTTCCATCCGGAGTACAATAGGACGGACCCCTAGCCGAAAAGTAAGCAATAGGCCAGCCGGGCTGATTAGCATCTACCGCTCCTATTGAGCAATTGCGATAATCGTCGGTAGCCCTGGACGCAGGATTAACGACCAGCTGGTCGGCTCCAACGGAGAAAAGCATTACGATCCCGGCAGCTTCGCAGGCATCTATGGGGGCCCAAAACAAGGAGTCGCAAGGTGGAATTCCATGATATGGAGAGAAGCCCCAGGAATTGGAGCAGATGGCGGGAACATCCCAATTAGTTGAAGGATTACCGTCAGGATCTATCATCCATTGCATACAAAGGATGATGTCGGCGATTGTCTCCGGAATAGTGCCTCCTCTGTTGAGCGGGGCAGATGCAATCCAGAATGATCCTGGAACCACGCCTATCGTATCCCCATCCACAGGATCGGCCGCCGGTAAGGGTGCCCATAGTGTGGGTGCCATGACCATTTTGATCAAATGGAAAATCATTTTGGTTGGAATAAGGATCAAACCAGGCCCATTCGGGATGACCCGCATAGCGCGGATCTGCAACTCCCGCCCATCGACCAGCCAAAGCAGGATGGTGGCCATCGACGCCGGTATCAATATTGGCTACCAACACACCCCTGCCATCGATGCCTAATGCCCATACTTCCGGCGCCCGTATAGCCTCCACACCATTCTCAACTGATGAGATGCCTCCGCGAGTATCTCCCATAATCTCCACAGGTTCTACGAGCTCTGCCTCATAGTTGTAATACACTTTGGCCACATCGGCGCGGGCGGCGATTTTTTCCACCGCCTCTTTTACAGCCTCCGCTCTGATGGCGTTAGTGATCCAGTAAGTTTCAAAACCTTTGACTTTCCCCTCTCCTTTCAGTTCGCTAAGAAAAGCCACTATATCACCCTGGGTGGTCAGAACTTTCTCCTGCAAGGCTCGAACCACAACTTCGTGATAGCGCCGAAGCGACGTATCCCGGTTGTCCATTTCGCCGGTGATGGCGTAGAGGTTCACTTGGTCATCCAGATAGATCAATACCGATATTACCTGCTCGGGACCGGCCGATTTCAAGATATTTTCGAGGCCCGGATCGATCTCACCCGCCATTACACTCGCACCAACTCCCAACATAACCGCAACGAGGACAATCATCACCAAACTATTCCTCATAAATTCTCCTTTGTTTGAACGCAATAAAACTTGGACTGTATTATCTCAAACAGAAAATCATTCCAACAAGGTCATCCTTTTAGCGAGAATTCTATCTCCAGCGACCAACCGACAAAAATAAATTCCGCTTGAATAATTCGACGCATCCCAGGTAATGGTGTGCTCTCCAGCTTCGTAATCCCGATCCACAATTATAGCCATTGAAAATGAGATAGTTTTCTTCACAATGACCTCCTTGCACAGCGATAGAATTTCGATATAAGAATCATATTGAGAAGCCCTTGAAAATTTGTGCTATATTTATATAATTAATATCCCGCAAAAATCAAGGTAATTAAGCGAGCGGCGATTATTCTTTTCGATATGAGAAACATATTTGACTTGAATATCATCTTTAGTATAATTATCGATTATGAATTTATTTGAAGATTCACAAGGCTCAAGCATAATTGCGGATTCCCCGCTGGCGGATCGGATGAGGCCCATCACTTTGGAAGAATTGATCGGGCAGGAGGAGTTGCTGTCACCGGAAGCGCCGCTTTATGCCGCTATTGAAAATGATCGCATCGGCTCAATGATCTTCTGGGGGCCTCCCGGTTGCGGCAAGACCACTATTGCCAGGATCATCGCTAATAGGACCGGAATGATTTTCCTTTCCTACTCGGCGGTAACTTCCGGCATAAAAGAGCTAAAAGATGTTATTGCAATGGCGAGAAAGAGAAAAAAACATTCTGGCGAGCGCACCATCTTATTCATTGATGAAATTCATCGCTTCAACAAGTCACAACAGGATGCCTTCCTTCCCTCTGTGGAAACGGGCGACATCATTTTGATCGGAGCCACTACCGAGAATCCATCATTTGAGGTCGTCGCCGCATTGCTATCGCGATGCCGGGTATATGTATTAAAAAAGCTCTCTAATGATAATATAAAGGCTTTAATCAACCGTGCCCTTGAGGATGAGGTTAAGGGTTTGGGCAAAAGATCATTAATTATCGATCACGAAACTTGTGATATGATTGCCACGATCGCCGATGGGGATGCTCGCCAAGCATACAATTTGCTGGAGTTCTGCGCCGACAATGGCCAAGCATCTCCTGATGGCGTTATTATCATTGACAGAATACTGGTGGAACAAGCTTCCCAGCGCGCCATCCTCTACGACAAAGGCGGCGAAGAGCATTATAATTTAATTTCGGCATTGCATAAAAGCATGCGCGGCTCCGATCCCGATGCTTCAGTCTATTACTTGACCAGAATGCTCAAAGGCGGCGAGGACCCGTTGTATATTGCCCGACGGCTGGTGAGATTTGCGGTTGAAGATGTGGGACTGGCTGACCCGCAGGCGATGCAGGTTGCTGTTGCCGCCAAGGAAACCTACCATTTTCTTGGTTCCCCGGAAGGGGAATTGGCATTGGTTGAGGCGGCGATTTATCTTGCTACCGCGCTTAAATCGAATTCGGTTTATGCCGCATATAAAGAAACTCAGAAAGAAATTGATGACAGCGGCGCCTTGCCGGTTCCATTGTTCATAAGAAACGCTCCAACTGCTTTAATGAAAGGGCTGGGCTATGGCGAAGGTTACCAATACGACCATGACAGCAAAGAGCATTTTATACCCCAGGAATATCTTCCCGAGAAAATACAAGCACGGAAATTCTATGTTCCCGGAAATTTCGGCTTTGAGAAAGAAATCCAGAAACGTCTCGATTGGTGGAAAATGATAAAGGAAAAGCGCCGGCACAATGGCATTTAGATAGAAAGGCCTATATGCAAAATATGGAAAAGAGAAGTTTCACTTCACTGCTTTATAATCGAATTAGTTTTGCGGGTGGGATATTGGCTGGAATCGTTCTGGTAGCGATTATCCTGATGCTATTCGTAACTTGGTTGGGAGGGGGATCCAGCCCATATTTCGGATTGGTCGCCTTTCTCGTCCTTCCCCCATTTTTGATACTTTTCATACTGCTGATACCATTAGGCGTTTATCTGGAACGTCGTCGTTGGATTAGATCAGGCAGAAGGACCGAGGCCCTCTTTCCAGTCATCGATCTCAACATTTATAAGCATCGATTGGGACTAAGCGCTTTCATAACTGGAGTTTTTACATTGGTAATCGTCACCGCCGTCGGGAGCTATAACGCCTATCATTTCACCGAAACCACTAAATTTTGCGGAACGCTCTGTCATGAAGTGATGCACCCTGAATATGCCGCTTACACCCGTTCACCCCATGCCCGGGTCAGGTGTGTCGATTGTCATGTTGGCTCAGGCGCCAACTTTTATGTTAAATCTAAATTATCAGGCTTATATCAGGTTTATGCCGCCATCGCCAATGTTTACCCAAAGCCGATTCCGGTGCCCATCAGGAACCTGCGTCCGGCGCAAGAGACTTGCGAACAATGCCACTGGCCCGATGCTTTCTTTGGAGCAAAACAGAGGGTTGTTAACCATTTTCTCAATGACAAGAATAATACTCCTTGGGATATTAATTTACTCATAAGGATCGGCGGAGGCTCGCCTGGGACTGCTCAGACAACCGGCATTCACTGGCACATGAACATCGCTAATATGGTTGAATTCATTGCCCGCGATATGACGCAGCAGGATATTCCCTGGGTTAAGATTACCAATCTTAAAACCGGCGTAACCAACGTTTATAATGATATCGATAACCCTCTGACCCCGGCGGAGATCGATTCGCTTCCGAAATATCGGATGGATTGTATGAATTGTCATAACCGTCCCACCCATATTTTCCGCTCGCCAAATTATTCTATGAATTTGGCGCTATCGACAGGCAGGATCGACCCGAAATTGCCCTTTATAAAGAAGAACGGAGTGGCAGTTCTTACGGGCGATTATAAATCGACCGAGGAAGCCTTGGATAAGATCGCCAAAAATATATGGACATTATATGAACCAGGCAATTTCCCCGACACTTCAATTAGCAATGCTTCTATCGAGCAATCAATTCAAACCCTGAAAGAGACTTACACCGCCAATTTTTTCCCAGAAATGGGAGTGCGGTGGGATTTATATCTTGATAATATCGGACACTTGAATTCCAAAGGATGCTATCGATGCCACGCCGGGAATCATCAAACCGAGGACGGAAAAACCATCACCAGAGAATGCAATGCCTGCCACACGATCATCGCCCAGGGCAAACCCGGCGAGATGGAAATCGCCGTCAATCCCGACGGATTGCGATTTAAGCATCCGGTCGATATCGATGATGCGTGGACGGAGATGGGATGCTACGAATGCCATACTGGCACATCACCGTAAGATTCAATAGACCCGACTGTTATAGTCGCCTTACGGATATTATTTTCAAAAAAATATATTGACATTAATTGGTTAGTGGTGATAGTTTTTACTAATGATAGACAAAAAGGAATTTGAATTTAGCAATTTAGTGATGAATCGAAAAACTGTCGGTTTTCCAAACATAGCCCTTTCAATAATCTCCATTTTAAATGTATTTCGTAATGAATTACCATCTTTAACTGAGATATAATAATAATATGAGCTATTACAAAAGTAATCCATTGATCAGAATTGTGATATTAATCACAATTCCTATTTTGGTTATGGCTTCAAGCAGCTTTGCGGATGCGCCTGATCCTTACGAGGCCAGCAAAGCTTGCAGTGACTGCCATAGTGAGTTCTTCAGCGGCTTAAAGGGAACTACCCATGCTGTTTCGGACAAGAATGTAAGCAAGGGCGTTTACTGCGTCAATTGTCACGATGGCTGGCAGGGACATATTGAGAATCCTGCCAAAGGCAACATCACTAATGGCTCAATGCTGACGCCGGCGAAGGAAGCTGAGTTATGCAGTGCGTGCCACTTGACTACTCATCAGATGTCAATGGTATCAACCGATCCTCATTTCCGCGCCGACCTTTCCTGCTCATCATGTCACACTATCCACGGCAATATGAATTTGATGCTCGTTAAGGATAGCAGTGACAATTTCTGTGCTGAATGCCACTCTACTACGGTAGCGGAATTCCAACGGAGATCCGCTCATCCGCTTGAGTCAGGCAATGTCCGTTGCACCGATTGCCATAAGTTATCCAACGCCAATGACCCCGCAATGGCAATTGGCTTGAATTGGACTTGCCAGAACTGCCATAGCGAAAAAGCTGGGCCATTTCCATTTGAGCATCCAGTAGTTTATACCCACTACACCAATGGCGGCGGTTGCATGGAATGTCATCAGCCTCACGGATCACCTAATGACCGTCTGCTCAATCAGCCGGCAGAGGGCCTTTGTGTGCAGTGTCACTCTATTCCCGCGGCCCATCGTACTAAACACGATGGCTGGGGAACCAAACTCCCTTGCATTGAATGCCATACTGACATTCACGGCTCTTTTGATAACAAGAAATTCCTTGATCCCGATCTTGGAACCAAACTTTTCCCGGAATGCTACCAATCCGGCTGCCACATATTCAATTAAAAGGAGACACAAATGAGGCTTGGAATTGTAACATTCGCTTTGGCTTCCTTGCTGTTGGGTACAGCCGTTCAAGCTAGTGCACAGGGTAGCGGGGATTTGAAAATAGGGTATATTTTTCTGGATGAAGACGGCAATCAATCCGTTAATTATCCAACCTTTAACGATTATGAGGGGGTTGCTTTCTCTCTGGAGAATTTCCGTTATCTATTCGATAACGGAATCCGTCTTAATGCCAATTTGAAGAATATGTCACTTGATAATCGGAATCTCAATTTCAAGGTTGATAAGCCGCGTCTTTTCGGCCTTAGTTTTAATCATAATCAGTATCGCCGTGTGTATGGCTTCGAGGGGGATGAGAAGACCAAAAGGAATCGCTCAAATGCATCCCTCTGGGTCTATCCTCATCGTGATATCAAGCTTTTTGCCGGCGGATCTTATGTTGGCTTCACGGGTTCAATCCTCCAGCTTTTCGATGCCGGAAATGCGAACCCCTTGGGTCCGTTCACCAATCCAACATTATATGATTATAAGCAAACATCTTACAATGCAGGGTTCAGGTTTAGTCATAACGGGCGGATGCTTCAGGCTGAATATAGCGCCGCAGATTTCGTGGACGATAGCAACACTGACCGCGACCAATCCCGCTATTGCATAAAAGTAAATGCCATCACCCCAATTCCCAGATTCGATTGGATTGTGGCATCGGGCGGCTACAGATCCTTTCAAACTAAATACAAAACCACTGATTTCAAGCTGAGTTCCAATACGGGATGGGCCGGCGCCTTGGCCAAGCTTCCCGAAAATTTCTCCTTGAATTATAGCTTCTATTTCGACCGCACCAGTTCGGACAGCGATTTCGTTTCCACCGATAATCTCTCTCATGCGGTTTATCTCTCACACTTATGGCCGCAATTGGCGGGCTTGACGGCGGGCTATCAAACCGACATCAATGATGGCTACCAAGATAAGATTCAGGCCAATTCCATCTATTTTTCAGGCTGGTTGATGCCCACGTCCGAATTCGAATTCCGAGGGGAAGTGGGGCTACGTATGGAGGAAGTGAAAGAGGGAACACGCTTGACCGGAGATGAAGATCGAAATCGATTTAAATTTTCCGCAGAATACAAGAAGCCGGATTATGGATCAATGACCCTGAAATTCGAGAACAAGAACCGCAAGAATGATCTTATAAAAAGCGAAGCCGATTTCATCCGGATTTCCGGCGATTGTGTTCTTCAGCGATTCAAATTTGCAGAGCTTGCAATCGGGTATTCATTCTCGGAGGGTGAGTACGAAAACATAGAGCAGAAATTTGAATTTGCCGATCACCAGGTGCATGGCGATATCACTTTGCACGAATACTCTCACATTACTTTGGGCGCCGGAGGGATATACTATCGCAGCAAGCGGGACCTCGATGTGGAAAGGATCGGCCTTCACTTCACCGGTTCATACCGCTTCCTGAATAGCTACCGGCTGGAGGGGAATTATAATGTACATAATTTTGATGACTTCCTAATGAGCGACCAATATTACACTGCAAATATTGTTGAAGTTAATTTGATTAGAAATTTATTATTCTAAGAAATGAGGAACCATTATATGATGAACGTATCAAGAGCGCTATTGGTTTTGTTCCTGGTCTCGTTACTGGCCTTCAGCCTCGGCTGCGAGCGAAAAATCGTTAATGAGAATAAGGATAATTCCCAAGCGGAACTTAACAGCTGTTTTACCTGCCACAACGATGAAGATGGAGTACTGCAACGTGCGGAAGGCGAATGGATGCATTCTGTCCATGCTTCAGGCAACAATATCGATTACACTAATCGTGGAGACGGCGACGACTGCACACGATGTCACGATCACCAGGGATTTCTTGAATTCCTCGCGACCGACTCTTTGAGCGCACCCTATGACAATGTCAGTGGCATCCATTGTTTCACCTGTCATGCGCCTCACACCACTGGCACTTTGGCATTACGGACTGAAGAAGCTTTCACGTTATTGGATGGATCTACATTTGATCACGGAGCGGGCAATCTCTGCGCCAATTGCCATCATTCGCGCGTGAATGGCACGCTGGCGCTTGACTCCATACCGAGTCGCTACGGACCCCATCATGGCCCCCAGGCTGACATGCTGAACGGCACCAATGCTTTCGAATTCGAGGGCTATACTTATTCGTATTCGACCCATTCCGTGGGGATCCCAGATGCCTGTGTCGGTTGCCACATGGGCAACGAGAGAAACCATAGTGGATATGGGGTTGGAGGCCATAGCTTCAATATGGAAGATGAAGAAGGAAATAATCTCTACTTGTATTGTGCTGATTGCCATTCGGCGGCTAATACCGCCAAAGACTATGATTTCTTGCTGGATCGGGATGTCGATCATGACGGTGTGATAGAGGGGTGCCAAACCGAAATCGATGGTTTGGCTGACTCCCTGAAAGCATTGTTAACCGCAGATGGGCTTCTTAATTCGTCCGGCTCGGTTATCAGTCAGAAACTGGACGACCCCAATAAGGCAGGCGCGGTTTATAATTACTTCTTTATTGAGGATGATCGGTCACACGGCGTGCATAACTTCAAATATGCAACCGATCTGCTTCAGAGCGCAATCGAATATATGGTGGCGCATCCATAATCGATCATCTGAATTTATCGAAATGCAAGCGGGTCAGCGCCAAAGCTGACCCGCTTTATTTTGTGGCCTAATAATGAAATCTAAAGAAGCGGGTCGGGGTTTCGAGCCTCGAATTGTCGGGTGTGAAACCCGATAAAATAAAGGTTATAGGAGCAAATCGTCCCTCCAGCAGAAGTCATTTAGATCCCTCCCCCCCATGCCCAAGGACTATCGCACTGAATTGACTTGTTTCCAGATATGACGTTATCTATGACTAGGCAACTCCCCAAGATTGTAATGCCGTCTGCATCGGAACAATAACAAGTGTTATCGGAAATTATACTTGATCTTATTACAGTGCCATTTTGGGCATATATGGCGCCTGAGTTATCGTAGGTCATATTGCCCGAAATAATGTTGCCAACAATTAATGGATTTTGCACTCCAAACGACATCACCGGGACAATCTGTTCTTCCGGTTGAACATAGAAACCTTTCGGTATGGTTGTTGAATCCTCTCCATCCTGAATCCTGACATCTCCGATTTTCGTGCTTTCTGGTCCACAGCGGCTTGTCAGTAATATCCCTTTGCCAAAGAATCGTATAGGTTCTTGAAAGTTACCTGACCCAACCATCACTGTATCGCCATCAACAGAAGCCTCGATCGCCTCGGGGATAGTCGAGTAATCCTCAGGGACATAGATTATAGGGCATAAGAATCAGAATCATTGAAAAGCGCGACGAGGACGAATAATATCACTGCTAATATCATAATGGCTACTTTGAAATAAATATACCCGACATTTCGGGGATGTCAATGGCAATTCTTCATTCCGGCAAGTCTTGAGGCCCCAATAAATCGAAGAACAATTGCCTGTCGGGAAACTCCTCCTTTAGCTTTCATCACTCTTGATTTCCAAAACCCCCCACATTTTTCTATTGCGGCAAATCCTCTGAATTGATAAAATCCATAAAAGATAATATTAGAGGATAGGAACAATGAAATTCATCAATACCGGCAAAGCGCCTAAGGCAATCGCGCCTTACTCACAGGGGGTAGTTTTTTTCGAGGGGAAATTAATTCAAACCTGCGGGCAAATCCCTATGGACCCCGATGGCAATGTTGTTCTTGGCGACATCGAAGCTCAAACCCTGCAGACGCTACGCAACATAGAGGAAGTGCTGAAGGCGGCGGGAAGCGGCAAAGACAAAATTGTCAAGACCACAGTTTTCTTGAGCGACCTTGCTGATTTCGAGCGGATGAACAAAGTCTATGCGGAATTTATGGGCAATCACCGTCCGGCGCGTTCGACTGTGGAAGTCAGCAAGTTGCCCAGAAATGTGGCTATCGAAATTGAGGCATTAGCGGAGATTTGATTTTCGTACGAAACCATTCAAAAGACTGGTTTCCACAGCCCCTGTTATAACTATACTTAAACGTAATATTTCCAAAATAATGCTTGACAAAACTTAAGATTGTATTTTATTAACTTATAACTGTGGCCTCGTGGCAATGGCATAAGCATGCGTATTGTTTACGGGCAGGGGTAGTTCTATTAAATGTACCGGTCACCATGGATAGTTATCTGGGACTGATAGCGCAAGGGAATGCGATTTATCAGCGGGTTGTTGCCTAATCACAAACCAGGATAAAATAAATGTGAACTTTCCATTGGTCCAAGCCGTTTTACTTCTAAGCTTTACATTTTTCTTCGTCCCAAGGCATCAGTTTTGCGTTGATTTAGACAACCGGAGGTGTGTTATTTATAAGACTGAGACTATTTCTACTGCATATAGAAAAACCAATCAACTTCATCATACTGACTGGGTGAATTCCAGAATCAAGAGATATTCTGAGATTCTGATGGTTGCCGCAGGAGTTTTGGTGGTTTCTCCATTGCTTATTACCATCATTATTCTGAACAAACTACTGCATCCCAAACACAAAGTCTTTTATACGCAGTTACGGGTTGGCAAAGATAATAAGCCTTTTGAACTTTACAAATTTCGGACTATGATCGATGCTCCTCCACATGCCAAAGATGATGATAAATTGGCACAATATGCCAATATATTCCAGCTTACCAAAGTGGAGAATTCGAAGATGATTACGCCATTTGGCGCAGTCCTTCGCAAATTCTATTTGGATGAATTACCTCAGCTGTTTAATATTCTCAAGGGCGACATGGCATTGATAGGGCCTCGCCCCATTGAACCCTATCATATCAATCTGTGGAGAGAACAATATCCGGAATTTAAGAATTTGCTAAGGATCAGATGTTCGGCTCGACCGGGAGCAAGCGGGCCTTGGCAAATCGATAATATGAAATTCGACCTAACGGATCGCGAGATAATCCAAAGGGATATTGATTATATACGGAACTCATCTTTAGGGTATGATTTGAGACTTTTATTCAGAACCGCATTCAGAGTCGTGGCTGGAACCGGACAATGAACTGCATGGTGGAACTAAAATAATATGACTAGAGCTGCTGAAAAGGAAGTTTCATTATTAGGCATTAATCTCTGCAACTGCAGTGTCCGCGAAGGGCTGGATATTCTTGATGAATCGTTGGAGATGCCGGGGCATTATCGGGCGATGTTTATGAATGCCAATTACATCAACATATCATTCAGCGATCCAGTTTATAGGGAGACGGTCAAGAAATATCATGCGAGATTCGTTGATGGAGTGGGTGTATATCTTGCCGGCCGGATTTTGAAAGGGGTCAAATTCCCTCATTTGGGCGGGGGAACGGACTTGGGCAAGCTTTTCCTTGAGAGATGCGCCCAAAAGGGTTATCGCGTATTCTTCCTCGGAGCCCGACCAGGGGTAGCTGATAAAGCGGCTGAGAATTTTAGAAAATGGTACCCAAACATAAAAATTGTGGGTTGCCATCATGGTTATTTCCATAATGATGAGAATGAAGATATAATAAGAAGGATCAACTCATCAAAAGCTGATGTCTTGTTGGTCTGCATGGGCATGCCTCGCGAAGCATTGTGGATTGAGGAGAATTTCGACAAGCTAAAAACAAGGTTGTCATTGCCATTGGGAGCATTTTTCGATTTTCATTCCGGCGAAATTCGCCGCGCTCCTCTCTGGATTCAGAAGTTGCGCTTCGAATGGTTGTTCCGGCTTATACTTGAGCCTAACCGGCTGTGGAAAAGATACATAATAGGCAATTTTATATTTATCGGCCGAGTATTCAAATGGAAGCTACTTAGTATTTCATAATTTTCCGATTTTTCATCTCGACCAAATCCTCCAATTTTTATAATATTATTCCCATAAATATATTGACATCAAAATGGCGGCGTGTTTAATTGCGGTTTCAATTGGAAGTAGTATAAATACGCAATTTTTTGTGCCGAAATTATAACTGTAAAGGGTTCGATATAGGGACAAGAATTATTTGGGAAAGCATTGGCAATGAAAAAAACCACATTTATATCGCGGTTAGTGGTCTGGCAATTGATATTGCTGGTCGCATTTACCGGTTGCGGAGGCGGCAGGAAACATATCGAATTGTCCAAGGCCCCTAAGCCGGTCTTTGTTCCGGGAGTGACTCCGCCATTACCGGAGTACACTATAGGGATCGGCGATATCCTTGAAGTTAAGTTTTTCTACGACCCTGAGCTAAATGAGACTTTATTGGTCAGGTCGGATGGACGGATCACGCTTCCTCGACTTGGGGATTTTGCTGTAGTCGGCCTTACCCCTACACAACTTGATGATATAGTCACCACCAAGTATTCCGAAATCCTCAGGAACCCCGACATAACTGTACTGATAAGAGAATCTGCAGAAGAAGTGGTTTATGTTCTAGGGGAAGTCGGCAGTCCCGGCGCAGTTCCTATCAGGGGCAGGATGTCTTTGTTGCAGGCCATAGCGGCCTCAGGAGGTCTGACTTACATAGCCAAGTCATCCTCGGTGATTGTATTCCATTCTGACGGTTTGCATAAACCGACGGCACGCCGGATCAATCTATCCAAAGCTCTAAATCGCAAAGATATTAACGAAAATATTTATCTTACAGGCTATGACATTATTTATGTGCCCAAAACATTCATAGGGAAACTTGACATTTTTGTCGACCAATTTTTCAAAAACGTATTTCCTCCGCTCCTCGATACTTATATCAAAGGATATGATGCTTACAGGATGAAGGATAGATATGATTATTATCGCCGTCTGGGACAGTAGCGGATTGGTTTTAATAAAATCTTGCCAGGGGATTGAAAAATAATGCCTACAAAAAGAACAGAGAAGTTTACTTCAGAGCCGTTGAGGCTTTATTTGGATGAGCGATTTGCCAAAGTATTTGGCAGCATAACCAGCAATATCCTGAACCGTGAAGGAGAGAATACGATCAGAAGCATCGTGGTCACAAGCGCTGTCCGAGGGGAGGGTGTTTCGACCATCGCCTTAAACTATGCCGCAGTTTCGGCCACATCTGAGAGTATGAAAGTACTGCTTATAGATGCCAATTTGCGGCACCCTTCGCTTCACAGGGCTTTAGATGCTGAAAATTCGAAGGGCTTTTCGGACATCTTATTTTCCGATATCAAACCGGCACAGGCAGTTCTGAAAACATCGATTGAAAATCTCCACTTTCTTCCAGCCGGTCAGTTTCAAGCAAACCTTAATAGGGTATTCAGCAAGACGGCCGTGAAGCAGGCTATCAGCGGATTAAATGACCAATATGATTTCATTATTATGGACAGCCCGGCAGTGTCTGCGTTTCCCGACGCCGCCACCATCGCTGGTGCTGTGGATGGTGTTTTGATGGTAATCTCAGCTCACCGAACCCGGCGTGAGGTCATCGCCGAAAGCACAAAGTGTCTGGAGAATACCGGCGCCCATATTTTGGGCTCGATATTGAATAAAAGGACCTACGTGATTCCGGAGAGACTTTATAGAAGATTATGATTCAACAATTAATTTGAGGATCAGGGACATGTCGCCAATTAGAAATTCTGCCAGAGATTTCCTATATGTCATTTTTAAGAGAAAGAGAGTTATACTTTGGATTTCCGGAAGCTTTTTCGCGTTTGTGATGTTTTTTACAGTAATGAAAACGCCCCAATACAGCGTCTCCACCAAAGTATATATCCAGGCATCAGACTATAATGAGTCCCTTTTTGGAGAAGGGCGCATCAGTCCCGGGTCAACCCCATTCGCGCCCGAACGACTGAATACCGAGATTGAAATCGTCAAAAGCTGGCCGGTTTGTGAGAAAATAACCTCCCTATATCGGCTCCAGGACCGACAGATCGAGAATCCAACATTCCGTGATGATATTAAGGATTTCATTAAATGGCCCATTAAGCAGACCATCTCTTTGATAAAAACTATTTTGGGGCTTAGCACCTTGAAAAACGATGAAGAAGTATTCCACGATACAGTCCTCGATTTGCAGGAATCATTGGAAGCCACCCCCGTTCCCTTTTCGAAGGTCATCGAAATCGTCTATGAGGACCGGGATCCATTGATGGCCACCAAGATATTGAATTCCCTGACCGATGAATATCTTAAGCAACATCTGCAAATCAACATTAATCAGGCAAAAAGCTCCTTCTATAAGGATCAGATTAACGCTGTGAATGAAAAACTTTCCATTATGGAACAGCAATTCTCAAAATACAAAAGCGATGAAGAGCTCATTTCATTTGATGACCAGGAGCGAGGAGTGCTCCAAAGCATTTCCAGCTATAACAATGCTTTGACTGATGTGCGCAAGGAAATCATCAGCCAACGAAATAAATTGGAGAAAATTAATTCCTACAGGCGGCAGAATCCGGATAAACTTATCCCATCAAAGGAATTGACGGAAGATGCCCTAATCAGTCAACTGAACACTGAGTTGGTCAACCTGAAATTGAAGTTATCCGACTTACAGCAAAAATATACAGATGAAAGCCGAACGGTAATAGAGACCAAATCCCAAATCACGGATTATGAGATACAAATCCGCGAGCAGGTCAATAAGCAATTGGAGCTGGAAGCGGCCTCGTTGGACAAATTGGTAGCCGAGGAGAATGCGCTGGAATCCACGATTTCCGGCCTACGCGCCGCTTTACTGTCGCTTCCCAAGAAGGAAATCACCTATAAGACCATGGAAGAAAATGTCAGCCAGGAAAGGTCTTTGCAGTTGAGCCTCCGGGAAAAATATGAGGAATCCCTGGTTCAGGAAGCCAGCGATAGCCGTGCCAGTTTGGCGAAAGTGATCGAATACGCTACTGTACCAACCAAGCCAAGTTCGCCAACTACTCTCTTAAACTTGATCATTGCCCTTTTCCTGGGGCCAGTTATCAGCCTTTCGGTTGTTCTGGCACAGGAGTATTTCGATCACACCATCAATACACCAGAGGATTCAGCTCATTATTTGAACCTTCAGGTTCTGGGATCAATTGATAAAGTCTGATCCCGCCTGATCTCATTGCTCAATGGCACAAGGGGTTTGACACCTGATGTTGTTCAAGAAAACTTCCAAATTTGATAGCCCTGTATATGGCAGATTAGGTTTCATAGCCATTGCTTTAATCCTGTCGAGCATGATGTTGGCCGCATTGGGTTTCATCGGCTTGATGACCACCGAATCAGCTGTAAAATGGGTGGTAATGATAGCGGCGGGGTTTGCCTTGCTGGCATTCTTATTTATTGTAGATGACCACAAATCAGCTTTAATGGGGCTACTCGCTTTCTCAACTCTCACTTCAGTGGATATTGGTCTAACGAATGTCCAAAAATTCCATTATCACGGAAATCCCTCTTTGGTCATCTCCTTAAGCGATGTCTTTTTGATCATCTTATATTTTCTTTGGGTGCTGGAATCGCATGAAAAACGTTCCTATAAAGCTACGTGTAAATTTTTACCTCTAATTTTATTCATTATCTTTATTATCTGGTCGGGAATCTCTATTTTGAATTCAACAGCGGATATTAGGCCATGGGCATTTTACAGGATGGTCGGCTATCTTCGTCTTTTATTATTATTTTGGTACTTGATAAATAATATTCAGAGTTTCAATCACATTAGGGCAATTTTAATTGGAGCGGTGGTCGCAGTCTCTTTGCAGGCATCACAGGGCTTGATTCAGATGGGGACCGGCCACATGGTTAGTCTTCCCCTCTTGGGGGGGAATACGGAGGAAAGTAGCAGAGATGTCATTAAGAGGTCTATCGGCACGCAAGACTCCAGTGATCAAAGAATTCGAGGGAGCACCAATCAACCTAATAGCCTCGCCCGGCTTTTGGGTTTATATATTCCAATTTTCATCTTCATTGGTATCTTCCACAAGCAGAATCCGATGATGCGCCTTATCCTGTCTGGAGCCGCCATCCTAGCTCTAATTGCAGTGGGTCTCACGCTTTCAAGGTCAGGATGGATTTCTCTGTACATTGGCTTGGCCATTGGATTTATTCTGATTGCCAGGCATTACAGGAAGATGGGCGTTTTTGTCCTTTCGGCCATCCTGGTGCAGTTGATTATTTTGGGTCCACTCCTCGCAACTGATAATCCGATCTCAAGACGTATCTTCAGCGCTGATTCTGCTCTGGATTATCGCGGCACTGCTTATGATCGCATATCCCAATTCCAAGTGGCCCTAAATTATATTAAGGATAAGCCGATTCTCGGCGTAGGCATGGGAATGTACGCAAAATTATTGCGTAAATATGATAATTCCATTTCCCAATTTTCTTCAAGAAATCCGGTTGCAGTCCATAATGTATATTTATACTTCGCCGCCGAAAATGGAATCCCAGCACTAATTTTCATCTTGGCTTTTTTCATTTCGATCCTTTATATTGGATTTAAGAGCGCCAAGCACGCCAATTTATTGACAAAACTGGTTGCTTTGGGATTTACTATGGGATTGATTAGCAATTTGATCGCTTTGGCATATACTCTCTACCCCCTTGAAACCCTTCGCTCCATTTGGATTCCAATTGGGGCTCTCTGCGCCATCTACCTGAATCCCCATTTGTTCGTTAGCAAGCAGTTAGATGATCAATCTATTAGTTCGTAACACTTCCATTAACATAGTCACCGAGGCCGTTACCAGCGTTTTTGCCGCCGCTCTATTTATGGTGGCAAGTCGCATGCTTGGGCCTGAGGGCATTGGCATCTTCAGTCTGGCCATGACCGTGGGCGCCATCTGGGGGCAATTGCCGACATTCGGTTTTGAAAAGCTGATTTCGAGGGATATTGGCAGGGAGACCGAACGGGCATCACACTATTACAGTCATATCTGCTCCACCAAGATTATTTTCACTCTCATCGCTATGGTCGGAGTCCTGGTTAATGTTTACATTCTTCATTACTCATCGCTGAAAACTTTCGCAGTGCTTATCGTCTCTTTCTCCGTTTTCTTATTCTCCTTTATCTCGTTTTTTTCCTCCTTCTTTAGGGCGTTTCAGCGAGCAGAATATGAGGCTTACCTACGGATTTTACTCCGTATGGGAAATTTGATCTTAGGCTTGGCCGCTCTATATCTGGGGACTGGATTACTTGGGCTGGCTTTCTCTCAAACTATTGTGGCCGTTATCGCAGTATTTCTGGGTCTGTATTATCTGAAGAAAAATTTTATGAGCATTTCCATAAAATGGAATTATGCCGAAGCCAAAGATTTAGTCATTCGCTCGTCTCCTTTCATCCTGCTATCAATACTAGTGTTATTATATGTATCCATAGGCACATTAATGCTCAATATATTCAAGGGGGATTATGATACTGGAATCTATGCCGCCGCTGGGAAACTCATTCAAGTTATGGTATTCTTTCCGACCGCGATGACTTCGGCTTTTCTTCCAATAATGTCAAAATTGAGCGCCGAAAGAGATAAAAACGATCAATTCGTCAGGATCTATAATTATGCGTTCAAGTATCTCTTTATGATCGGAGTTGCCATTGCCACTGGGTTCTCCGTGCTTTCCGAACCCATAAGCATTTTTCTCTATGGGGAGGAATTCGTCAAAAGCGCCAGCCCGCTAATGATAATGAGCTGGGCGATGGTATTTTCATTTTTGAACTTCATAATGGTCAACACAATTATTGCACTCGGAAAGGAAAAGCTACTTTTGTATGTTTCGGCCGGCGGGGTTGTGCTTAATGTCATGTTTAATCTGTGGGCGATTCCGAAATATGGTTATGACGGCGCCGCCGCTTCGACCCTGATAACTGAAACGTCAGTCTTTTTCGCACACTATATAATTATCAGACCCTTTTTGGGAACGCAATTTAAGCCCTACCGCCTCATACTCAAACCGATCGGAGCGGCGGTGGCGATGAGCATCGTCGTTTTCTTAACCAATAGTCATATCCATCTCTTATTCAGCATAGCCATTGGGGCGATAGTATTTATCTCGATGTTGTATTTTATGAAAGCTTTTGATCCTTATGAGCGGAAGCTGGTGAAGGACTTACTGTCCAAACATGGATCCTTTGCTTAGTGCCGACCGGTTTTTCAGGATTTGATACCTAATTCGAACCCATCCCATATTAATTTGCATTCCAAGAAATCTTAGAACAGATCAGGAAAATTTCGTTGAAAACAATGAGTCCACTTTCTCAGCCGATATTGAGAGCATTCCCCTATCCATATTCTGCCGCTCTGACTATTGCCAATGACCTGGATAATATGAATTGGGATGATTTCCTCGAAGTGAGAAAATTCTTGAACACAAGCCTTGATACATCGATGGGACCCGGTGTCGAATTGGAGATCGGAGATACTTTTTGGTGTTATACCCTGCTACCTTATGAAATCTCATATTTCCAAGGTATTTCGAACAATCCATCCCCCTATTCGGCAATCCTGCTGGAATTAATAAAGGCGGGATATATCGATTGTTTTCATTCTTATGGCGATTTCTCGCGATGGGAAAAACCTCAAAATCCGGAATACTTTAATCGGACTCTAGCTGAGAGGGCCATTAATGAGATGGTTCGAAATGGGATTAGCTTCGATACCTATATTAACCATGGCGACAAGTTCAATATCCAAAATATTTTTAGCCAGTTGCTCGATAACCGGGGTGACATTCCCGGTGAATCAGTTTATCACAATGATTTGACGATCGACTCCCTCGGCATCAAATTTTATTGGGCTTCGGATCTCACGGCAGTAGTTGGCCAAGAAAGGAATTTGCGCGTTACTGATACCGATTATCACTTCTTCAAAGCTGAACATCTGCTTAAAGGCGCCGTCAAAAGCATTTTGGGATTGGATAGGAGAAAACGGAGGGTTTATGGCAATGAGCTCACCAGGCCGGTGCTCCTTAGAGATGGCAGAGCTTTGATGGAATTTACGCGCTATTGCTATAAATATTCGCAGGTCTATATCCCGCCCGGACGCCCGATTCTGGAAAAGCAATTGTCCGATGCGATTCTTGATAAGCTGGAGAAACTGGGGGGGTATATGATAATTTACACTCACTTTGGTCAGCCGCTAAACCGCACTTCGAAAGGCTTATTCGATCAAAATCTCGTGGCACGATTCAGGGAGCTAAAGCGACGGTCATCCGAAGGGAGGTTATGGATTAGCACCACATCTGGACTGCTCAATTATCATTATACGCACAAATATCTCAAATGGGATATTGATAGAAAACTGAATGGCGAGATATGCATTAATATCAGCGGAGTTGATGGCCCGGTAGCCATTACACCCAACCATAATGGATTAACTTTCTACACCGCCGAACCCGAAAAAACCTCCATTTACATCAATCGCAAACGGGTCGCCGATGCAATGATCAACCCAAAAGATGGAACCGGGCAACAGAGTATCAGCATCCCGATTCAAGCCTTGCAATTTCCATTAGATATTTACCGCTGATATGCGATTCCGGCAGGTATCAGGGTTTGTTGTGGCAAATTGTCCGATGATTACTAACTCACTGGCTCAAAAGCGTCGGCGGGGGCACCGCAAACCGGACAGATATCGGGAGGAACTTCTCCATACTCCTCATATCCGCAAACATTGCATTTCCATCTTTCCATCTGTGATTCAGCCATATATTTCAACTCGAATGATATTATAGGGTAATAAACCGATTAAAAATTAACAACGGAACCATCGTCGAATCAAATGGTATAATCAGGCGATGGATACGAAGAATCTGATTGCACACAAGACAGTAAAAATGAAATTGCGGGAGAATGCCAATATTTTATTTTTCGGAGATTCGATCACCCACGGTGTCTTTGGTGAGTCCTATATCAAAATCCTCGATAAAATGCTCGCTCAGCGCTTCTCCCTGCTCAACTATCGCTTGATAAACAAGGGGCGGGCCGGCGATACCATTTATTCACTCCTGAAGCGGGTGGAGAGAGATGTTATCGCTCTGTCACCACACATGGTTTTCATCCTGGTGGGCGCCAATGATGTGCTTCTAAAGCGTCCAGAAAACCTCCAGATCATTCAGGAGCGTTCAGGCCTAAAAGACCAAATCCCGGCAACCGATACAAACGAATTCAAGACAACTTATCGCATACTCATAAATCATATCAAACAATATCTCAAGGCCAGGCTGATCTTGTGTTCGACCGGGATTATCGGTGAAGACTTAAAGAATCGTTATAATCGCCAACTGGTGCATATTAATATCGCCATAAGAAAAATGGCAATGGATTACCATTTGGATTTCATAGATATAAACGCCGCCTTTTACCGCGAACTCCAAGGTTTCAAACCGCCTACCGATTATGTGCCCCGCATGCCCGAAATCTACGATGATTTGGAAATCCTTAAAAGCATTACTCCCGACAAACTTTCGCAGCAAAGAGGACTGCGGGTCACCTATGACGGAGGGCATCTAAACAACCGAGGCGCGGAGATTATAGCTTCCCACATCTATGACTATTTAGTGAATTAGTAATTGGGTTGGGGATTTTATTATCAACCTCGCCCTCCCCACCCATATTTATCTTGTTGCAAACTGCGCCGGTTATTATCTTACACTTCAATTTCTCAACCATTATTTGGGGATAATCCGAAAATGTCCATAGACACGCTGAATATTGGCGTCGATATCGACGGCGTCATCGTAGATTTCATATCGGAATTCATCAAAACTTACCATCAGAAGTATCCGCGATTTAAGAAGCTTAAAAAGGAATTCATCTGCCGGCATAGTATTGAATCAGTTCTGGGCTTATTTGAAGAGGAAGTTCACGAACTGATTGAATATACTACGATTTATGGCAAATTTGAGCTTATCGCTGGCGCCGACAGAGTTCTTAAACAGCTTGCGCATCATAATATCTTCATTTGCACCAGCAGACCCGATAGGCACCGGGAACAAACAGAAAGCCTTCTCGCCCAATTCGACATTCCTCACAAGAAGCTGATTTTCAGGGGCAACGGCAAAAAGCTTGATGTCCTTTTAAAAGAAATGCCTCGCTTTGACATCTTCATCGAGGATAATCTCGCTGAGGCCATCCATCTCTCGAAGCTTGTCAAGCAGGTCCTGGTTTTCCGCCAGCCGTGGAATAATAATTGCCTGAATGTCCGGGGAACGCTCAAATATATGGAGAGCTGGGATCAGATTCACGATTGCATATTAGAATATCAGCGCAACCTCTTCCCCACTCTGCTGTGATTTTTTCCCACCCAAAATAGCATCACGGGAACATTTCAAGGATATAATCCGTTTTGAAGATAGTTGATTTAATCACTCAACTATAGAGAATCTGAGAATTTACATTTTGATTAATAATAAAATCATTCACCTTTCAGTTCACGGAGCGACCAAATGAGCCAAAAGAGGATGTTTACCAAGAAACATTTAGGCATCGTATTTTTTTCACTTGCGCTGATGGCGATTCTCACTGGATCCGCATTTGCCACCCAACACAGTGTCAGCATTCCGGGATTCTCATTCAGCCCGGCAACCCTGACAATCGCGGTGGGCGACACTGTCACCTGGACCAATAATCATACTTTCACGCACACGTCGACTTCGGATGACGGTTACTGGAATTCCGGCAATTTGCTTCCCGGCCAATCTTACAGCCATGCTTTCTCCTATAGTGGATCATATCCTTATCATTGCGCTATTCATCCTTCTATGCTGGGGACAATTAATGTCACGCCGATTTCGCATTCGGTATCTATTGTAGATTTCGCCTTTTCGCCGCAGAATCTGACCGTCGGAGTAGGCGATACCGTGGTATGGACAAACAATGGTAATGTTGGGCATTCAGTAACGTCCGATTATGCGCATTTCAATTCAGGGATTTTGAATCCTGGGCAGTCGTATAGCCGAGTTTTCACTAGTGATATCCATCCTTATCATTGCACTCCGCACCCATTTATGACTGGTATCATCACTGTAACCGGCGGCGCCCCGAGTGATTGCAATGTGGGGATGGTAACTGACAATAATCCGGTTGTGGTTCCACCGGGAGGTTCATTTGGTCTGACTGGCACCATTGCCAATAATACTAATGCTCCCATATCCACTGATGTTTGGATACGGCTGTATGTGCCCAATTACGGGATGTTTGGTCCACTTTATAACTTCCAGAATATCCCCCTTTCGGCGAATCAGTCGATATCGGCGCACTTGAATCAACCGATACCCGGATTCGCGCCGTTGGGAGTTTATTCATATTACGCTTATTGCGGTGAAGTAACCACCGGCGCTATTCACGACCTCGCGTCGTTTAATTTCACAGTCGCCGCAGGCCGCGGTGATGGCAACGCCAGCGACTGGGTGACCGAAGGCGGATTTGAGAGTGTTGTGGCTGATGTCCCTTCGGAGTTTAGTCAAAATGGCAACTATCCGAACCCATTCAATGCTCAAACTAACATCACATTCGATGTTCCCACTTCGGGAAATGTATCATTGACAATATTCAATCTCGCTGGTCAGAAAGTTGCCACACTCGTTGATGGCAATATGGAAGCCGGTCGGCATACCGTAACCTGGGATGCTTCGACTGCCGCCAGCGGAATTTACTTCTATAGAATGGTCTCCGGCGATAAGACCTTCACCAACAAAATGAGTCTTTTGAAATAGTGCAAAGATAACGCACCATAGGAGGGGAGACACTAAATCCGTCTCCCCTTCCTTTGCACTTCATTGGCTCCAAGCAGATGAATTACTCAAATGGGACTCGCAAGAGTCCCTTTTCAATTTCACCGGGCGGCCACGGTAGATACTATGTTATAAAATTGGAAAGAGGTTAAGAAAGGAAGGTTGCCGTATTAAATTAGGAAGAAAAACTAATAACCACGTGGTCGCATGAGCGCCACAAATTTAATGGAGGCAACCTTTTACGTTGGAGTGGGGGGATCTATCGCGTTTCAAGACGGGGAAACATATAGCTTCCTATACCGGACTGACCAGCAGTGAGTATTCTACCGGTGATTTAAGACACCAGGGACGGATAACGGGCCAAAGTCCCTCTCAAATTCGCTCGTGGTTGATCCAATGTGCCTGGCGTGCGATAAACAAA